>ENA-OURC01000230-OURC01000230.1-human-gut-metagenome-genome-assembly--contig:-NODE-230-length-23326-cov-3.48111_pt1 | contig 23326 bp, 25 predicted proteins | sample MGYA00243026_ERZ508738 | MGnify/ENA primary metagenome ERZ508738 (study PRJEB26277, sample SAMN04329806) | human gut metagenome | biome: human-associated habitat | host: Homo sapiens | place: USA...
CGGCATAAACCTCGTTGTAAAGGATAATCCACCGGTATTTTTTAACTCTTTTCGCAAGTCTTTTATATTTTGCTCGGCGGTTTTGAGTTTTAAGCCCCATTCAGCCAAAGCCATATCTTTAGTCTGTTCGGCGGAGAACTTTGTCGCTTCTTGAGCGGTAGCATTGAGTTCATCTTGCAATTTCTTTAAGGTTTCTGCGTGGTCTTTAGCGGCTTTTTTGGCGACATTATGACTATCTACAAGTTTATAAATCGCCATTCCAGCTAAAACAGCCAGACCAGCCGGGCCACCGATTAAAGCCAGCGCACCTTTCAAAACTCCGGCGGCTGTTGCGGTTATAGCCATTTGCGCCGCCGCCAGTTTTGAAACATTATTCATCATAGTAATTCCGGCAACGGCAGATTTAGCTGATACAGACAGACCGGCTAAGCTAACCTGCAGATAACCAACTCCGGCTTTAAGCAGATTAATTCCGCCCATAATTGCCGAAGAACCAAGGCGCACACTCAAAAGAGTTAGAGCTACATCTGCGTGTTCTGCTAATAAAAAGAAAGCGTCTGAGGCGATATTTACCGCGGTTGCTAAGGTTTTACCTATGGTATCTGCGGCACTTCCGCCACTTTCCACTAATTCGTTGAATTGAGTAAAAGTGGATTTTAGAGCTTCATTAAGACCGCTTTGCCCGATTTGACGATAGATTTTTTCAAAACTATCTTCAATATTGGACAATACGCCGTTCATGGTTTTCATTTGTTCATCCATCGCTCCGGCAAAATTTACATCACCGAGCGAACGAAGATATTTTTCAATATCGGCGGCGTTTTTCTTTACAGTTGTTGTAACTCCGGCAAAAGTGAATTTAACTTCATCAGTTAATGTATTGGCTTTAATACCAAAACTTTTGAGCCTTTCAAATTCGCCAACAGTTGCATCGGCAACGGCTTCCACAAAATCAATCATATTTTTGCTAAATGCAGAAGCGGTGTTGCCGTAAGAAGTTAATGCCTCTTCCGAAGGGTCAAGCCCTAAGGCTTTAAGACGAATAAAAGCCTCAACAATTTCATTGAGCTGGTATGGCGTATTAATCGCAAATTTTTCAATTAACGTAAAAGCCTGTTCAGCCGCTTTAGTAGAACCGGTTACGGTTTTTAATGAGGCTGATAATCTTTCAAAGGTTGTGTTTGCACTGAAAATCGAAGAAAATGTATTCTTTAAGCCCTGAAATCCAAGATAAACTCCAAATAAAGCCGTACCTTGCCGAATAACCTCATTAAAAGAGCGAGCTGTTGCATCTAAGGCCTTCAAATTATCATTAGCCGGAGTAATAACTTGAGTAATACGCCTAAAAGCCTTATCTCCGTCATTTCCGAGGTTTTTAAATTCCTGCCGGACTTTATCGCCGCCAACGGCTGATAATCTGATACTTAAATTTTTAACTGCACTCATGATTTTCCCATAAAAAAACACCCCAACTCTCTGGTTGAGGTGTTTGAAATTCTATTTTTTGTTAAGACAATTCTTTTTTTAACTTATCTAAAATAAGTTTTTTTCTCTTTTGGATATAATTTGAAAAATTTTCCTTATTAATTGGAGTGTCAAGAGGAATATAGTTCTCATTTTTATACGTTTCTATTGATATATTATATTCATTACAATGTTTCTTTATCCAATCTTCTGGCATCATATCTTTTTTTTCTATATTCAAACGACCTTTTAACAATTGCAAATTAGCAACAAAATTTCCACCTAATTCAAGTTCCTTTTTAGACAATTTACCTTGAGGATAAATATGATCTTCATGAAAGACTTCTCCTCTGTAGTCGTTATTAGGATATAATATTGTTAATATAGCCCAAGATAATTGCGTTGAATATTTAGACTTTTCAATAAGATCGCATAGTGTCTCATCATCAAAAACCATGCTACGTCCGGATTTAATTGACGCTTGCAAAATTTTTTGTAACGGAAATATCTCTGTATTTTTAATTTCTTTTCTGAGTTGTGTTAAATAAGATGTGGTTTGTGCTCCAAATACTCTAGCTAGAATTGATAGTTGAACCCATCGTTCAATTAATTTCATATTATTACTATCCAATTCAGTTTTGTTATTTTGAAATAAAAATTGTGCTACAGGCAAAACAATCAAATTTGAACGTAAATTATCTTTACTGTAGCCCAATTGATTAAATATTCTGCACGAAGCTTTTAAATATTTAACAATATCTCTAAATTGATTTTCTATTTTTTCAATAACACTAGCTTTAAAATTGTCTGCCTTAAATGTTAATGGTGCATCAGTTAAATATAGGCAGGCTCGAAGAAAAATATCTTTCGGTAGATTAAAATTGCACTCATTGTTAATTATATCAATGGCATCATTAATCTTATCACGGGCAGAAGACCATCTACTAACTATCATAGACATTAAAAAATCTGTATAGTCTAAAGGGGTCCCACCAGAATTAATTCTTACAAAAATAGTAAGAGCTCTATCTAGAGAATCGGTTGTTTCTTGATAAAAATTTAAAACTTCTTGACTATCTATAAAATAACGTTGCAAATTATGTAAAATTTCCTCTACACGATCCTTCTTCTCTTGGCCTAAATCTTTGTACCATTCTGGTAAACAATTTCTAAAAGCAGGTATGCTATCATATTTAAGCAGATTTTCCATTTTAAACCAAAGATTTTTTTGAGAAGAATTTTCCTGTTCTACAGACTCTGGTGTTTTAAATTTAAATTCATACTCATTTCTGGTATCGTCATCTTTTTTATTTTTATTCAACAAATTAATATATAGAAATTTTTTTTCATAATTTTCTGCTCTGCCTGAACGGTAATACGGTTTTTTTAGATTCATATACCCCTTTAAACCAATAAAAAGGGCTGTTAACCGTTGCTGTCCATCTAATACGGCTATAACTTCAGATTCTCCAGATATATTGTGCTCTTTATTATGGTTTTGTGTATATTCATCATAAGATTTTAAAAACTCATAAAATTTATAAGTATCTTCTTCTGGGTTTATTCTATATTTCCAAAATAACATTGAATTTATAGGATATCCAGATAAAATAGAATCAAACAACTTTTCTATTTGTTCACAGTTCCATACAACTTCTCGCTGTATAGCTGGCAACAGATATTTATTTCGCGAAATATCCAGAACAACATCTTTAATTGAAGCTCTTGCATATGACATATTAAATATTTTCCTTTTTAAATTGCTAGAATTATTACACTATAAAATCATTTTATAACAACAGAGATTAAAAAATACATAAATATATTTTTTATAATTTTATACATCCAATTCCGATAGGCAAAAGTTCGCTCATTATTTCCATATCCAGCCCAAGGTTTTGAGCTAAAGAAAGGGCAAGAGATAGGTCAGGCTTGGAAAGTTTTAATAAAATTTCCCAAGCCTGATAACCTTCAACGGTTTTTAGGGAAGTTTCTGTATATCGGCATTTGTGGAACGGACAGAAGATTTTTCCGTCTTGGTTACATCCGGCACAGTAGCTTCGCCCATCGCCAAAGTGCCATTTTGCGCGGGCAAAGATACGTTTTTTTCAGCTTCCAAAACTTCACGCAAACCACAATATTGATTGCGGAAATTTTCGGCAACGACCCAAAAATTAGAAAATAGCTCCTCGATTTTATCTTCCGTCAACGGAGCTTTGTATTCACTTTCAGCCTCTAAAACGCCGTTCCATTCCAAAATGCCGGCAACGCCTAAGCCGATAAGTAAGAATTTGTCCGCCAAGGCTTCACGTTTACGCGGATTTTCTATGTCTTCGGCATTTTCATCACTAATGCCGATATCTTTGTTGGATTTATAAATTTTAGCCAATTCGGCTAATTTTGAGTTCATATAGGCTTTTGCCTCATAAAAAACGGCGGATGTGCAAGGTTTAACCTTAACTTTCACGCCGTAACCAATTTCAAGCCAATATGGCTCTTTTTGAATTTTTAATTTAAGCATCAATATCCCTCCACATCATTGACTAAGGTTACAGTCATCATTTTTCCTAGCGTCTGGTCTTTGGCTCCTTGGAAGTCATAAGAACATTCTATTCCTCCCGGTCCATCAATAGAGCGCTTAGGCTTTGGCAAATAAACTTCATGACAAGAAATTACCAATTTCATTGAATCTGATAATTGGTAGCCAAGCTCAATATCTACCGGCGTACCGGCTCGGGCTTTATCCAATAGAATATTATCGGCATATTTGGCAGAAATACTTCCTGTTAGGCTTGCCACACCTAAATCTATGGCTTCAACTTTGCCGTCATTGCGGATTGTTTCGATTTTTTCAAGATTATTAGAGTATGTGGCACTTGCCGAAGTGATATTCGCCAAGAGTTCACCGCCACTTTTGATATAGCCTTGAAATTGTGATACTCTGGTGTAGGTATATACTTCAGCAGAGCTTTCAATCGAAGTTTCGGAGCCACTTTCGCCCTGAGCCATAAGGTTGATTGTTGCTTGAGCTTCTCCGGAACGTGCAAAATTGAAAGCGATACTGTTTGCTCTCACACCTAAAAAACGTATATATTGCGGTACTTCCGGCAAACCAATCTCTAATGAATAACTTGGAATTGATGTTTTACCGCTCTCAAAGGTATGAGTATAAACAGTTTCCTCGTTGGTTGTTGTCGGAGCTCCGAAAATAGCTCTTAACCAAACGCCAATGTTGCGAAAATCAATCGGTATTGCCATATCGCCATCAACATTGATGACATCCTGAAAAGGTTGTGTCGGGTCGCGACCTAATCCTAAAACATTTGACGAAACAAGACTTTGTTCACTATCAAGAGATGATGAAATAAAAGGTATTTGCCGATATCCGCTGTCCGGCAAAACGCCGTACTCACTTTCTTCGGCAATTAAAAGCTGGGCATTCCAGCCGTAAGCTCTGGACATATTAGCCTCCATTTGTTTTGTTAAGATATAAAAAAAATCCCGAAAACTCGGGATTTTTTTGGTTAATAAAGTAGATGTTTTAATCCATCCAATTATCTGTAAACAAATGAGATAGAGGTTGAAGTTTATCTGGCAATTGTTTACTTGAACATGTTAGGCCTAAAAATGTAGCTGCGCGAGATGCTCCGACATATATATATTTATCAAAAATTTCTGGCTTTTCTTTAGCTAATACATCTACATTTATGAAAAATACAGCTTCAAATTCCAACCCTTTAATGTATTCTATACTAAATATTCTCACCCCATTTTCAGACCCAACACCGCCTTTAGAACAAGGAGTTACATTTATATTATTATCTTCTAGACAATCGTTCATGGCATTGGCTAGAGGTTGAATTTCTTCTTCTGAATTAACTAATATGGCAATTGAAGGCAATTTTCCTTCCATAAAACGATCAATTTCAATAATTCTATCCGCCAACCATTTAGCCATATAATTTATATCAACCATATTGTATCCCAAAATCGGCTGTTTACCTTCCATATCAATATATTTTGGCTGTTTTATCTCATTCAATGTTTTTCCAATCAACAATTGAGATAGCTCTGTTAATTGGCGACTTTGTCGATATGGAATGGTGATTTTTTCTATTTCAACTTTAGGAATTGCCCACTCCAAATCATCTTTAGAGGACACACCTTCAAGTGTTAAACGCTGATTAAAATCGCCAGCCCCAAAGAATGTTTTTGATTTGTCATTTAGTAAATTATTCATAATACTGAGTTGTACTGTAGAAAAATCAGTAATCTCATCTACAAAAACTTGTTGCCTAAAGAGATCTTCCTTTTCTATTTTAAATAATTTAATTAATTTTATAAAAACAAGGACAAGTATATCCAATTCTAATGCTGTAATTTTTTTAGGGTCAATATCATTAATATAAAACGATGCATATTCTTTTCTAAATATTTTGTATCTTGATACCAAACCAGAAATATAACGATTTTGCAACTTATTAAAATTTTTTAATAAAGCAATTTGTATTACGTAACTTGCAATTTCTTGCTTGTGTTTATCATCTATAATATGATCAAAATTAATATATTTACCAACTAAGTAATATAAACTTTTATGAGATATTTTTTTCTTTTGGCTATATGCTCGAGATAAGGATTTAATGGATGCAACAACATAATTTCTAAAAATATGATTAGCATCTTTTGAGGATGTATTTATTTTTTCATCATCGCTTTCATTATCCTCGTCTTATTCATCAACAGCATCAAAATCTTTATCTGTTTTATAACTCAGCATTTCTGTCTGAACACTTTTTTGTAAATTTCCAAGATATTCGTTGACTTCAGAAAATGATTTATTTTTAAAAATTACAGTCTCTCGGACGAGCTTTACTACAAGATTATCTAAATCATTATTTAAACTTTTTATCTTATCTTCTATTTTATTAGAAATCGTATTAATTTTTAAATTAATATCTGAAAATGATTTGAAATCGCTGTCAGTTATACTTTTAAATATTTCTTTAACACTTTCTGTTCCTGATTTTAGAATATTTTTATATTTCGCATATAAATTTTTTAAAAAGTATTCATCTTGCCAAGTATAAAACACTTCATAACAATGCTGTTGAAAACTAGAACTCTTTTCTTTCAAGTAGTTTATTTTCTTTTCCTGAAATGATTTAGGAAAAATAAGGCCTTTTCTCACGGAAGTTTCTAATATAGGAAAAATATCTCTTGAGAGATATAACACATATTCATCCCATACCCATAACTTTGTATCAGGAGCGGCAATGCTTTGCCTATTGAAGGCCTCTTTGAGATATTCTTTAAGCAACTTCGTTGGAGTGAACATATACCAATTTTGTTGTTCTTCAGAATCTGAATATTTTGTTTCTAAGTTAAATCCTAATTTTTTGATTAATGTCGTTGTTTTTCCAGTTCCCGGAGGTCCCATCAAAACAAAAGCTTTATTTGGTTCCATTCTAAAGATATTATCTTGGTATTCATCAAGCATAAAATTTTCTTTTAAACTTAACTGATTTACAGCAATCCTTTTTAATTTTCCTGCCTTTTTAGGGGATGTTTGACCTAAAAAAGAGTATAAGTCCACTTCTTGTTCTGACAACAACTGTCTCAATGAACTTATCTGATCTACAAAATCATCTTGTAAATAAAAATCTGTATCTGCATCCCATTCTTGCTCGTTTTTTGTTGTTCTATATACATTTTTTTCTAATACAGTATAATCATGCCCATTAATAGAACATTCGTCACCCACATCTATTGCAAATAATCTTCCTTTAGGATTAGCTTCTCTTGTCAACATAAGTCCTGATACATTAACAATATATCCTTTTGTAATATATATACATTCTTGTTTTCCATTTTCATCTTCAACTAAAACTCTACCAATAATAGGGATATTCTTAGTAATATTGAGAAGCTGTTCCGTTTGTGTATTTCTATATTGATTTTTTTCAATCAGCGCAGTATCTGTAAAAGTATTATTGACGGCAGCATATGGAATAGATGACCTGTTTTGTAAATCTTCTTGCGCTTTTTCGCTAATTTGCTCTATGGCTTTAATTGATTGCCCTGCGATTTCTTTTTCAATTTCAATATAGTTTTCCATGTCATTCCGCCTTGCAATAAAGTGTAGTTTTTATTCTGATATTTATATATAAAACAATATTTAATTCCTAAAGTAAAGCACTTGTTGTTGTGTATTCAAGAATAATCGGAATAATTGCAACTTTAATGTTTGGGGCTCCTTCGACATATTCTTCCAAAATTTCCGGTTGTTTGGGATATATATAATCGGTTAAGCCGTTGAGTTTATCTTCGCAACAGAGCAAAGTGCCGACTTTGACTAAGATTTCATCTAGTTTTTTATCACGCACCTCTGATTTTGCGTCTTGAACAATAACTTCTAGTTCTGCCTCGTGATGAAAAATACACATCGGCGGCGATAAAATGACTTCCGGATCTCCTTGCTTGCCGTCCCTTAAAATCAAAATTCCGTTTTTAGGTATAGCTTGCGGAGCAAGTTCATTTCGCTTAATTGTTATATCCAAGCTCTTAAGCCTTTCAAATAAGGCTGATAAAATTTGTTCACGTTTGCTCATCATCTTTCCAATTCTGTAAAATTAAAGTTGGTAGCTTGTTTTGCCATTTTAGGCTTTCGGTTTCAAAGTTAATCAATTTGGGCATTTTTACTTGTGGCACTAGCCAGAAAGCAATTATTGTCTTGCGTTTTTGTTCGTGTACCAACAAAGAGGCTCCGTGTGGACGATAAACAAAACGTAAGCGAATACCTTTTGAACGCTCATACAATGCCGGTGTCATTCTTTTGCCGGAGATACGTTTTTTCACTGCCGGCGTCGGAATTGCCAACCAAAAACCTTGAGAACTGCGGATTGTGCTTTGATATTCAAAGCCTGACATGATCTTTTGCGCTTTGGTATAAATAACACCGGCTGCGGAAATGCTCTTTTTAGTTTGAGGGTAAACATCTCCGCGCCAGGTATTGGCTAATCTTGAACCCAAACCTGCAGAACGAACTTGTCCGCGCATGGACATTTTTAAGCCGTTAGTAGCGATTTTAATACCAATCGTAACAGCTTTGGCTCCTTGTTGGTATTCATGTTGCAGATATTCTGACAAACTTCCTTGCTGAGCAGCCTTTAATCGCATGATACTTCCGCCTTCCAAACCAACAAATGCTGTTCTTTTTTTGGTTCGGCAATCAAATGATAGCAAGCATTTTCAGTCTCAAAGCTATCACCCATAGCCAGATTGGGAGCATCTGCCACTCTGACTTTGATAATTGTTGTGGGCGAAAGCGTATTCATAAATCCGACTTCACCCACATCATCTGCCGCAAAAACCAAAATTAAGACATCTTTATTTTGATACTTGGCCCGTTGTCCCAGCCGATTGAACAGGCTGTCCACTGCCATTTTCATTGGGTTTTGCATTGTCTGCTCCTGTTTTGGCTTTAGCATTATTATTCTGATTTTGATTTTTGCCTAATATTTCTGCAAAATTTAACGAGGCTAAACGCTTGGCCTCGTCATCACTCAAATCATAAAGCCCACCCGGCGGCAATTCTTGACCTTTTCCAACCACCAGAGTTATTAAAGCACGTATTTTGGTCATACTTCCTCCTCTTAGCCAATGGTTGCACACAAAACGGCATTTGGACGATACGGCACGACCAAAGGTGCTGATTGCAACAACAACCAGCGCACACTCGGGTCTTCTTCTATCCAAGATTTAGTGAAATAGCGGCTGGCTGTCCAGTTGGCTTTTTCATCATGGATTGCACCATAACAACGTGTTCCTTCCAATCCGTCTTTAGAACCTAAAATAACGGTTTTTGATGGCAAAAGGTTAGTCAAAGTGCCGGAATCATTGATATAGCTGTCATTATACACCCAAAGGTCAAAATCTCCGATTGAGCCGACATAACGAGCTTTACTCTCTTTGCCACGTACGACTGGATCCTTATTAATACTGTTTGTTGTGCCGCGGCGATAGTCCAGATATTTCTCAACCGAGGCATTAGAACGAAAGATTTTCCAAGCATCGGGATCCATAACTACTGTTTTGGCCACAACACCGGCTTTATTTTGAATCTCTGCTGCCCAATCTTCCAGATTATCAAGAGGTTTAGAACCGGCACCTGACCAAGTGTTTTCGCTGACTAATGCTTTGGTTAAGGCAGCATCTCGTCCAAAATCTACCGTTGTGGACGGATATCCGTCTCCAGAAACAATGGTTTTTCCGGTACGCAAAATTTCAGCTGCCATAACTTCTTCGCGGCGCGTTAAATTGTCCAACTGGTCTTGCAAGGTTGTCGCCAGAGCTCTTTCATATCTTTGGGCATTACTCAAATTACAGCCGATTGTTTCTCCTGCCATGCGTTTGAAAGGAATATTGGCATCAAATCGGCGTTTGTCTTTGACATAAGCCGGTTTGAATGATTTTGTCTGATAGCCATTTCCGTTAACCACTTTTCCCGGCAAAAGCGGTGATACAAAAGGTGTAATCCGAGGTTTGCTGTCGGTTACATCAAAAAAGATTTCTTCTTTTTCCGAGGTTTGAATATTTGGAAAGAAGGTATCAAGCAAAAAAGAAGACGGTGTCGGCAAGTTTTCAACTACCTTGGCCAACACATGCGTTGAAAAAATATCCATAATTTTAACTCCTAATCTTAATAGGCTTGGTTTGATTTTACAAAAATACACTTAGCGCGCAAAGCTTCTACCAAAGTAGAAACATCTACGCCGGCTTTGAGTGCCGCCAGATTAAACTCACCGGTTAAATAAACCACAGCTTGTTTTTCTTCAGATGAAGCATCTACGGTTTCTGCCAAAACAGCTTCGGGATCTGCACTACATATTGTATAATTACTTTCGCTCTTACTCAAAATTGTGCCGCGTTCATATTTTCCGCCGGTAACGGTAACCAGCTTTGAAACACGCGGAAATTCTCCGGCCAGAAGATTATCTGCCGAAGTTGAACCTAAATCTGTAAATCCTTGGACTGTCATTTTATTCTCCTTTAGCATAGGCGGCAATTCTCTTGGCCACCATATCGGGTGTTTCTTCGCTCATATCGTTTGCCGGCATAATTTCTGGATTTTTAACCTTGGCCATTACGGCGGCAAAATCAGTTGTTGGCTTGGCAGTCGGTACTGTATCCAAAATCATAAGAATATCAGTTGCTGCCAAATCTGTTTTGGCGAGTAACATTTGTGCCGTTGCTTCTTTACCCTTGGTTTTATCAGAGGCAAAGACTTGGCTCATGCGCTCTATTTCGGCCTGTTTAATCTCAGTGGCCGCAAAGTTAGTTTGATTTTCAATCATTAAAGTTTTCTCCTTATGGCTGAGGTCTGAAATTATTTCCTCAAAAGAGGACAAGCCGTCCGCCAGACCTTTGCGGACAGCTTCTTGACCGATAAAGACATCACCACCGCCAAAATTTTGCACCACATCTTCCGGCGAAATCTTGCGGTTTTGTGCAACTTTGGTAATGAAAATCAGCCAAAGCATCTACATGGGCTTGTATTTTGGCGCGCCCTGCTTCGGTTTGGACATTTGGTCTTTTGTTTGGACTTTGCGAAGACACAATTTCAATGGTTTTGTCTTCATCATCTTTTTCAAAAATCGAAACAACACCGATTGAACCTAAAATCGCCGTATCTGCAACCAAAATCCGGTCACAACTTGAGGCAATCCAATAAGCTCCTGAACAGCAAGCGCCCGAAGCATAAGCGATTATCGGTTTTTGACCACGTGCCTTGTAAATAATGTCTGCAACTTCCGAGCATCCGTTGACTTCACCTCCCGGACTATCAATATCTATGACAATTGCTTTGATAGTTGGATCTTTTAGAGCTTTGTTAAAATCTTGAGCAAAAAGTTCATAAGATGTAGCACCACAAACTTTGGTTAAGAGATTAGCATAACGAAACAATGGCCCGCAGAGCCTAATAACACAAACGCCGTCTCGAACTGAGGCGGCGTTGCTGTCTTTCATTTCTTTTCCCAATTCTCGGGCAATGGCTTCTGGTGTTTTATTGTTCTCCTTGGCTAAGCTCATCATGGTTTGTAACATCTCTGGGGTTATCGCCCAGATTGTTTTGTTGAATAGTTTCATAGTATTTCCTTTCTGATATGAAAAAAAGCCTCAACAATGTGAGGCTTTATGTGCAATATTTTGGAATTTATATCATTTTTTTAGAATATAAGAAACTCCTCGGGTTGTTCCAAGCTTTGTTAAAAATCCCTTTTTTACAAGATTTTGAACCGATTTTCTAATCGTTTCAGCATTTTTACCTGTTTTTTGAACAATCTCAGGCATACTTAATTCCGTTTTTATAGCAAACAAATCTAAAATTTCGTGTGCTGTAGATGATAACTTATCCGTATTTGCTTTTTGCAAATTTTGAACTTTTTCTTCTAATGCTCTTTTTTGTTTTTGTAGGGAAGTCACAAAAAATGATAGCCATGGTTCATAATCCACGTGCTCTCCCCATATCGTTTTTTGTGTTCCTCTTAAGGCTCTATAATAAGCATCTTTGCTGGCTTCAATAATTGATTCCATAGAGGCATAAGGCATATAGCCGTAATTGTTCCTAAGCATCAACAAAACTGTTAAAGCACGAGACATTCGCCCATTTCCATCCGTAAACGGGTGAATAGATAAAAAATGTACAATAAACACACCAATGGCAATAATCGGATGCAAAAAACGATCATTAAATGTGTCATTTGTCCATTGTATTAATTCGCGCATAAGCCTTGGCGTATCAAAAGGCGTAGCCGTTTCAAAAATCGTACCGATTTCATTACCTGATGCATCATAAGCCGCAACTCTATTGGAATCGGTTTTATATTCTCCGCGATGACGTTCATCTTTGGAGGAATATTTTAAGAGTATTTGGTGTAACTGCTTGATATAGTTTTCAGTTAAAGGAATATCCCCATAGTTTTCGAATATGGTATTAATTAAATCTGAATAGCCTGCAACTTCCTCTTCATCTCGTGAGCTAAAAGATTTTTTATTGATGTTGCTAAACAGTTCTTCAATTTCGGCATCGGTCATCTTGTTGCCTTCTATTCTGTTTGAAGAACCAACAGATTCTATTGTGGCAACCCGTTTCATAACCTTTAACTCTGCCGGAGTCAAATTTAATGCTCCGGCATGCCAAGACCCCATAAATTGGTCTATCTCAGCAATTTTATTCAATATATCCGGTGTTATTGTAATGTCTTTTATTCTTGGCATATTACCTCTCTTTACTTTACCAGATATTACCAGATATTACCAAATAAGTCAAGAAATTGTTCCCAGATACACCCAAAAGCATTACCAGATATTACCAGATAAGGATATTTTATTTACCAGATACTTCTTTATCTTCCTCCAAAATTACAGTTTTTCCATTACTTTTGACTTCATCCAAGCCCATTTTCTTAATTTTATTCTTTTCTCGGGCGCGTTGTTCCAAAACTTCTTCCCAATCCAGACCTTGACTTGCGCATTCAGCTTCCAGAGTAGACAAGCCGATTTCCATACGAATTTGGCAGGCTTGAGCTTCTTTTACCGGATCAACCCAACCACGCCCCGGGCCAATCCACTTGCAACGACTGTAAGCATAGCGATTTTGATAAAAATCCGGCGCATCTATCAAGCCTTTGTTAACCACCTCTTCCAACCAAAGTTCATAAACCGGTGTTGCCCAGTAGTTCGCCAGCCACTGTCTTCTGCCGTTAAAATAACGCCAAGCCTCAAGCAAAGCTGAACGCGCGGAAGAATAATTGGTTTTGGAAAAGTCTTTTAGAAGCAACTCATACGGAATATTCAAACCGGTACCGATAAGACGGAGCAGATTTTCAACGAAAGCCCCATAAGCCGAGTTTGGACGAGATGGAGTGAATGGTGCAACCTTATCCCCCGGAAATATCGGGATAATAGAACCTCCCTCCAACTTAACTTGCCAATCCTTTTTAGCATTTAAGTAATCATCTGTTGAACCGCCAAACAACTCGTTTAGCTCTTCACCGCCCATTGGTGTTTCAATAAAAGCGGCAATCATAGCATTAACAATCGCTGCTTGCAGTTCTGAACGCTCATAATGGTCAAGCATTTTGAACATGGGCATAATTGAGGCTAAAATCGGTTTTCCTCGCGTTTGCCCAATGCGGTTAATATCGTGAACATGTAAAACACGCCGGCGGCCAAAACTCGTAAAGGCGGGAACCCTCTGCCAGATTGGCGTTTTACTCCAATAATCTCCCGGATGTTCGGTTTGGATATGGTAGGCAATCGGTGCGCCAAACTTATCAATCTCAACACCACCGCGCATATTTTTACTATCACAACCATTCTGCGGATTAGATAATCTATCCGGTTCTATCAACTGCAAAGTGGTTGCAAAATCTCTGTCCGGAAACCACAAGGCCAAGGCTAAAGCCTCTCCATTGATAAGACAAGATTTGAATATTTGTGTTGTCAAGCCATGAAAATTAAGGCTTCTGCCGGCATCACAATTAAAACTCTCCGCCCAAGAGCGCCATAATCCTTCGACTTTTACTTGCCATTCTTCTTCCCATTCTTTGCTTTTACCGAGTGCTTTATAGTCTGGCTTGACCGATAAGCGAAAACCTGTACCAACAATATTATCGGTTAAGGTTTGTATAGCACCGGCGGCAATTCCATGATTTCTTGATAAATCACGTGAACGAGCCACCATGGTTGAGAGTTCCGGTAACAAATCGCTATCTGCTGAACCTCGTCCCGGTTGCCATGAGGCAATCTCTCGCAAAGTATGTGATGCTGCTTTGTGTGATGTTTCTGACATGTTTTTCCTTGAAAAATAAAAATAACTTTATTAAAAAAATAAAAAGTTAATACAGAGGAGCGCCCAAAATGAAAATAGATACCTTATTAAAAACAAAAGATGATAATTTTTTTCACTCTTTATATTTTTATTACAATCCTGGAGATGAACATATTGATGAAATTTTAAAAGTTTTACGTTTAACTGAAGCGCAAGTTATCCAGCTAAAGTCTCCGTATTCTGTTCGTAAGGATCATAATAATCCATTTCCTATCCAAAACCATTTTCATCTCTTTAAAAGAGGCAATAATTTTTTATCAATGAATCAGGATGGAACAGCACATGATGGTATGTCTGGACGTATTCCAAGTAAAATTGTTAATCAGCTAAAGCAAATATGTCCGGATTATAAATTTCCAGAAAATAGGATAGTAGAAGCTGCTGACATTAATGAAGATATTAACCTTTTCAAAACATTAGTTAAGCTGGCTTCATGTTATTAAAAACTAATTTTCATAATCCGTTTTGTCCTGACGCTCTTTCCTTCGGCCATGGCTAACTGGGATTTGAGGTTCGATATGTAAGCGGCCAATTCGGCTCTACTCGTTTGATTATAGCTAACAGAGCCAAAATTTCCGACATTAACCGAAACCTCTTTAGCGCCAATCATAAGTTTATGATAAGCTTCTTCAGCTTCAGCCAATCTGATTTTTAACTTTTCTTTATCTATAGCCATGGGTTATCTACCTTTGTTGCTTTCATTTGAATAAATCTTGCCGGTTTTCTTTTGGGCTTAGCTTCAGGTGTTGCCGGAATTAATGTCTCTAATTCTTGCCATGACTTTTCGCTCATACGGTCAAGTCCATAAATTGCCGCACCGGCTCGGGCATAAACTCGGCAGTCCAATGCCTCATTTCGTCTGGTTGGGTCCTTTTCCCAAACAGGCTTTGGATAGCCATTACTTATTTTTACGATTTGTCTTTCTGCCGTTAGTTGTTTGAAATATTCCTCTCCATATTGCGGAAAATGACATTGGCCAAACTGTGAGGCATCTTCGCCAACACGCTCAGTTTTGAGCCAACGATAAAGCTCCGTTTTAATTACCGGACCGGAAACATTCCAAACTTTTAAGCCTTTCTTTTTTGTATCAGCCTTTGAAGTTGAAAGAATCATGGCTGTATCTCGGCTTTGGCCTTTGATTGCAACCACTGTATACGGTTGACTGGCTCTGGCACCACTACCGCCCCAAACTGCCTGACTAAATTTGCTGACAAAACCATAGACATCTTGGGTTGCATAGCCGGAATCCACACACATAACCCGAATAGGCATGCTAATACCACTTGCATGAGGATAATCTTTCATCAGGACTTGCTCAAGTTTATGCCAGACATCCAGATGTGCCGTATCTCCGTCCAAAACAAAATATTCTACCGACCAGCTTTGTTTTTGTCTTCCCCAAGCAACCACTTCACATTCTATGCGATCCTTTTGAATATCGACACCAGCCGTTAAGAACAATCCTCCGTAAGGAATCGTGCCAATCGGATAAGTTTCTCTGGTTTCATAAAGTCGTTGCCATTCTGGGGCTTCACTTTCTTGTTCGTAGGTTTCACCTAAAATAGTATTTTGGAAACCTTGGATGAGACTAGGATTTTTCTTTGTCTTCTCATAAATATCTACACATTCTTGCCAGGAAAGCCATCCCACCGGAGAATAAAGCGAAGATAAATGAAAACCTGCGGTTATACTGTCAAATTTTGCTGTTGCTCGCCATTGTCCTTGAGCCAGCATTTGCGTTTTATAATGCTCGCCAATCAATTTGTGACAATGGCAACATTCATATTCCGCTTTGCCGTTCTCTGTACGAATTTGCGCCCACTCTAATTTTTGAAACTCTCCACAAAACGGACAAGGTACAAAAAAGTAGCGTTTGTCCGAGTTTTCAAACTCACGCTCTATATTAGACAAGCCCTTAATCGTCGGTGTTGAGACTAAAAAAATCTTTTTTCTTTTGTTAAAGGTTGCTGTTCTGCGCTCTGCCAACAAAATCGGATCGCCTTCACCATCAATATCTTGAGGATAACCATCAACTTCATCCATAAATAGGTAACGCGCCGGCATAGAACGCAAACCGACGGCAGAGTTAGCTCCGGTCATAACCAATACGCCGCCTTGAAAATCTTTGGAAAGCATCGTATTCCCCTTGTCTCGTGAACGAGGCGAACTCACCAGATTTCTGAGGGGCGGACAATCTTCAATCAATGGGTCTATTCTTTGACGAGAATTACGTTTGGCCATTTCCACAGTTGGGGAGACAGCCATTATCGGTCCTGGAGCTTTGTGCATAATATATCCAAGCCAGTTGTTGCCGCACTCTGTTCCGCCGATTTGTGCGCCTTTCATAAAAACAACCTTTTGCACCGGGCTTTTAGGAGATAAACAATCCATAATCTCTTTTAAATAAGGAGTGCGTGCGGTTCGCCAACGTCCTGGCTCAGAAGCAGATTTTGATGACAACATTCGGTATTTATCTGCCCATTCCGAAACCGACATATAAGAATCAGGCTCTACGCCTTTGAAAAACTCTTCTTCTATAAAAGCTTCAACATCAAAGCTCTCGTTCAATAAGTTCTTTGCTTTCGGATAAGAGTTTTCGGACATACTCATCTAATACCACCACAGTTTTGTGTTCATCTGTTTCTAAATCGGCGGCAATAAGAGCTCCGTAACGGGTTGGAAAAGAAACAAACAAATCACGCAAAGACCGTCCGAGGTTAAAAGCGTGCATTCCGGCTTTCTTACGGTCAATCGTTTCTCCTGTCATTTTTTTAAGTTTAGCCTTGGCAATCATAGCGCGATAGTAAACATCTGCAGTTTTGGCTTGTTGGAAGCTTGAAGGACTAACCTTAGTATTCTCATTTCCATGTTCAAAAAAACTTTCCGGATGCCGAGATTTGCTTGGATCAGTATTTTGCAACCATTCTTGATTGGCTTTTTCAACATCTATCTTGCCGTCTGTCGTTTTATGAATACGTCCGCTTTTTACCGCCGTTTGCACCGCATTAAGGTGAACACCGCGAATCTTGGCATATTCCCGCATTGATACTTTCTGCCCCATGTTTTATTCCTGCAAAGAAAGAGGCTCCGATTTGCTCCGGAGCCTCTTTTTAAATTTCTTTTTCCATTCTTAATCGCCTTTCAAGAAGTGTCTCTCCATCATATTCCCAATATGATGTCCCTTGTGGCTTATATTTTGAATTACTAAATTTTTGAGCTAATGCTGATAGAGAAGTTTCTTTTCCATCATATTCTACTGTTCTTTTACTATCTTTAACGATACACTTCTTAGTTTTATCGTAAATATAAGTTAATTCAGCCCCAATCGGAATATTTAGATTTTTAAATGTCATCTTTGTTCTTCGAGTTTTTTGGGCTATGTCGTCTTCTTTTTGTTCTTCTTCAGATGGCATAATACGTTTTAAATTTTCTAAATTATTATTCAATATAGCAACTCTCTCTAAAACAGAATAAGCTTTTGATGGAGATACTTGAAAAAATTCGCGAACTCTTTTTTTACCATTTTCATTTTTCTCGATGGAATGCAACGAATCGTCTATTAAATCAAATAATGCATGGACATGTTGTTCAATTTCTCTTGGATTTTCAACACACAACGTTGCATAAACCCTAAAACTCAAGGGTACAGCTGTCGAACTATTTAACTCTCTTAAACGCTTTTCGATATTTTCATCATCTGTAAAGCCAATTTTTACCCAATCTGGCATTGAAGGATTTGTTAAAATATAAACAAGACCTTTTTTCATTATATTTTCCTTTCGATTACTTTTATGCTAATCGAAAGAACTGAAAAAAGCAATAGCACAGACTATTTTTATTTATAAATTTTTTACATCATACCCAAGAGCAGCTAATACTTGTTTCTTTTCTATTTTGCTTGGCTTATTTTCAAACCAAATATAAGCATCACTTTCTGATAAATAGCCTTTGAATGGAATACTTAATATTTTCAAATCATGAAGTACTTCCAAAATTTCATTACCTTGTGAAATCTCTCTTAAAAGTAATTCATCAATAATATCTTTATGTTTAATTTTAAACTTGTTTTTTATATCAGACATTTTTTCTTCTTTCGCTTCATTGTTTGTTCAATGAACGCTCTTATTGACACACAAGTCCAGTAAATAACGCATTGAAAATTAATAATTATTCAATATTAAACCATTCCAAACAAGTGGCTAACAGGTGGTTATAATCGCTACTTGTTGCTTCTTTATAAAAAGCATCTTGTTCTTCTTTGGATAGTTTTGCTCGTCTCATGGCTCGTAAACAAAGTCCCAGTAAATTAAAAGCATTTCCGTCTTGACCAACGAGTTGAACCGTAATTTCGGGATATTTTACATCAGACATTTTTCTCTCCTTTCGCTTCATTGTTTGTTCAATGAACGCTCTTCTTGGGCTGGAAGTCCAGTTAATTCTGCTTGATTTTCAAGTAATTGAGCTTTATTTCCGCTATATTCTTCCCAACGCTTTACAATCACATCACAAAACTTGGGGTCAAGTTCTATAAGTCGGGCCTTTCGACTGGTCTTTTCGGCTGCGATAAGAGTTGAGCCGGAACCGCCAAAGCCGTCTAAAACGACATCTCCTGGTTTTGAACTGTTGTTTATGGCTCTTTCCACAAGTTCAACCGGCTTCATTGTCGGATGCAAATCATTCTTAACCGGTTTATTGTATTCCCAAACGTCTGATTGATTGCGATCTCCACACCAATAATGCTTATTATCGGCCCGCCAACCATATAAAATTGGCTCATACTGCCGTTGATAATCTGCTCGGCCTAAGGTAAAAGTGTTTTTTGCCCAGATAATAAAGGTTGACCACTTACCTCCGGCATTGATAAATGAATTATAAAGAGTATGTAGCTCGCTTGAACTCATGCAAACATAGGCAGCTCCTTGACAATACAACATCAAATTAGATAAGGCATCGGTCGGAAATTGGGCAAATGCATATCCTATATTATCGTTCATTATTTTACGACCACCTAATGAGCCGGCATGATAACGGATGCTGTCTTTCATGGTAGAACCATAATTCACGTTATACGGCGGATCGGTAAAAATCATGTCTGCGACATCATTTTGCATAAGTTTCTGAACATCATCTATTAACGTTGTATCTCCGCAAAGCAATCTATGATTTCCTAGAATCCAGATATCTCCTGGCTTTGTTATGGCTTCCGTTGGAAGTGCGGGAATTTCATCTTCTTCTGTTTGCGGTTCTGGATCCGGCTCTCCGAATGTATCTAATTCTTTGAGTTCTTCCTCTGAAAATCCTAAAATATCTAAATCAAAATCAAGCTCGGAGAGTTCTTTCATTTCCAAAGCAAGCATTTCCTCATCCCAACCAGCATTAAGTGCAATTTTGTTATCAGCGATAACTAAGGCTTTACGTTGGGTTTCAGTTAAATGAGGCAGACGAATAACAGGAACTTCTTTCAGGCCCATACGCTGTGCGGCCAAAAGTCGGCCATGTCCGGCAATAATGACATCATCACCTCCGATTAAAATCGGATTTGTGAAACCAAATTCCTTGATGCTGGCGACAATTTGAGCGATTTGCTCATCATTATGCGTGCGAGAATTGCGTGCATAAGGAATGAGCTTATCGGTAGGATAATTCTCTAAAAACTCCATGATTTTCTCCATGAGACAGATAAAAAAATCGCTTCAAGTGACCAGTCAGGTGACCAATAACCGAAGCGACCGAAGGGCGACCAGTAAAAGTGACCAGCCAGATTTTATAACTTATTGATATTTTGTGATTTATAGGTGACCAGTGACCAGCCAAAAAATTTTTGTTTCGCTAGAAAAATGCCGCGGCTTGCGCCCCCGCATAAGCTTTAATCACAGGAAGGACCCGTTCGATATACGAGACCATTTCTACATAATTTTGCAAAGATCGGTTGATTTAGGCCTAATTCTGATATAATTTCTGATGGGGTTTGAGTGATTGACAGCGTTGTGGTTTGGATTTTACCTTCCTTGATGGTTTTAACTTCAGCACTTGGAAGTTCTGACTTTCCAATACAAGACGATAAATAAACAAAGAATTCATCATTAGCTTCCAAATATCTCAAGGCTAGCTTGCGGGCATAAAAATTCAAGCTAACATCGGCTTTACTGGCATCTTTGGCCCAAGGGCTACCACCGCCAATCGAACAAGCCATGCCATAAAAATCGCAAGCAAGTTTTCGACCAGTAACACCACAATCTGCTATTGAGGAATGATATTGATAAATTCCGGTGCCGTTAATAATGATATTTTTTGGCTTTTCATTTAGCGTTTCACTAATAAAATCCGTCAGATCTTCATATTCTAACATTGGAACGGCAGCAATAGCTGTTTCCACGTCACCACAGGCATCCATGGTTATCTGAGTTTTAATATCAATCCCAAGATTTTTACTTTGACGAGCTTTTTGATACAAAGCTCGATTTAACTTGCGAGCGAAAAACATCTCACGACAGATAAAATCTTCCCCTTGGCAAGCATAACCTACAAATACGCCTTGATCACCCCAGCCGTTCTGTTCAATGCCTTGTTTTATGTCTGCTGATTGTTGCCCAATAAGGTTAATAATTTCAACTTTACGGACATCAATCGCATATTTTCCCCAGCGCGCTGCATAGTTCTCATCATAGCCAATATCTCGCAAAGCATCTTTGACAAATTCTTTAATCTCTGACAAATCGACATTTCCGGAGACTTCTCCTCCTAAAACTACAGTATTGTCTTTAAGCAAAACCTCCACCGCATAGCGGACATTCTTATCTTGAGCCAGCAGGCGATCCAAAATGTATGATGAAATATAATCTGCGGTTTTATCTGGATGTCCGAGAGAAACAAACTCTGCCGTCTTTTTCATAGTTTTTCCTTCATAAAAAAAGCCCGCAGAATTTAATCTGCAGACCGAAAACAAAAAAGGGAACAAGCCTTAAACACAACTCGTTCCCGATTATAGCTAGTTTTATAAACTATTTTTCAGCTTTTGTCCCGTCTGTTTTTGTCGCGACAGGATTTAACTTAACCCATTTAGATTGTTGATCTTTATAAATAGGTTCTAAATTAAGTTTAATTTCTTCTACAATATCATGAACTTTTTGAGTTATTTCATCATTTGGATTATTGCTAAATAAAATATTTTGTAGGACGGCTGGATCTTGACATGTATCATTATAATATAAATCTTTTGCAGAGCTTCTTATTTTTAGTGTTATATTATTTAGCTCATAAATAAGCTTCATTAAATCTATTCCCCAATACAAACAAGCGTCATCCATAAAATTATTCAATTTATCTAATTTATCTTGATTTTCAGCAAGTCTTCTGTGTGGAACCCATGCAAAAAATCTATCTGGATATACGCCCATATGTTCTGGATCCCTTGTCTTTTCAGACTCAACCCATTGTTCTACATTTTTAATATCTAACTCAGAAATACGCCCAACTCTAGCATATATTATCGCATCTTGTACCTCATAAACTGTTTTCATAATCTCACAAGATAATTCTATTTTTTTCTTTCCTATAAACTCTTTTCGCCACGTTTTTAGTGCTAAAGCTGCAACAATTGCCATAGACAGCGTTGCCAAAGCTGTCACAACACTAGAAATTTCATTTATCATTATTTTCTTCTGCCTTTCATTAATTGCTTACTCTGATTATATTGAGCGCCAAGTTTATAATACTGACTTCGAGCCTCATTATAGAGGGCTGGAAAAATATTTGGTTCTATCTGCCGCATAGAACATAATTTTCCATAAAAACTCCGAATTTCTTTAACATTCATATCTTTTATGTTTTTAAAAGCTAAAATATCTAAAATTTCTTTTCTTCTTCTGTTAGGGACTTTAAGCTCTTTTTTAGGAGATATAACATTTCCCGTAATATCCTTAAAATCATTTTTAGAAAAATATCTTGTTTTTTTGCTATTAATTTTTAATCCAACTTTAGAACATAATTTTTGTATTAATTGCGGGAATTTATTAGAAATCGGCCTTGACGAAGAAAACGTCATATCATCCACGTACAAACTAAACTTTAATTTTTTTGATTCTGCCACTTGGAACAAAGTGTCAAAGGCCTTCTTATAAGCCCAATAAATAACATTTTGACTGGAAGGAGAACCTGTGGGAATATAGCCATCCGTATTTTCTATATTTGGAATTGTAACCAAATCCGTCAGCATCCAAGCAACATCTTCACTCATTAAAAATTCATTTTTAAATGCAGAAAACACATAGTGTCTTGTTGCCGTTTGAAAAAATGCAGATAAATCAAAGCAAAACACATACGGATTGTTCTGATGATATTTAGCATTCTTTATATAATTAGAGTGTTTTTTTCCTGACATCAGATAATCTGTTGTATATATGCGAGACAGCAATTTATTTAATTTTGATTGTGCTTTCTTTAAAATACCACAAGGATCTTCGACAGGTCTTGTGTCTATCTTATTTTTTTTTAATTGATGCCAACAATGATAATTTTCTCTAGAATATGTGAAATTGTTTATATAACCTTTGGGTAATCCCAAAAGTTCTTCCAATTTTGATTTGTTGCATAATTGATATAACGGACTATTTTCGAGGGGATATATTTTCATCTGGCTCATTATGATACCCTTCTAATATCTCTAGTAATTTTAGCATTACATTTCTCATTCCAATTTTAAAAGGTCCTCTATTTTTTTCACTATCTAAATTTTCCGAAAAAAATAGAAGAGCAGATGTGGTCGTCTGAAAAATTTCTGCATATTTATTAAGTATTTCAAGGGTAGGTTGAGCTTTTTCTGTTTCTATTTTAGATAAATACGCCGAAGAGATACCAAGCTCATTCGCTAAATCGCTTGATTTTTTATCATGTAACACTCTCAACAATCGTAACGTATTCCCTAGCATGTTAAATATCCTATAGAAAAAGTGAGGAACTAGTTTTAAT
>ENA-OURC01000232-OURC01000232.1-human-gut-metagenome-genome-assembly--contig:-NODE-232-length-23197-cov-5.49896_pt1 | contig 23197 bp, 23 predicted proteins | sample MGYA00243026_ERZ508738 | MGnify/ENA primary metagenome ERZ508738 (study PRJEB26277, sample SAMN04329806) | human gut metagenome | biome: human-associated habitat | host: Homo sapiens | place: USA...
AGCGGCTTCATGGAACCGCAGGACCTCTTCGTGAACAGCGCCCGCAGCGGTGTGGACGGGATCTTTTACGCCGGTACGGTCACCGCGCCGAAGAATATCGGAGAAACATTGAACGAGGCCGATGCGGCAGTGGAAGCCCTGACGGCTTATCTGGGGAGGGTATAGTCATGGCAGCGATCAACTGGGGATATGCGATCAACAAGCCGCGCGTGATCGACATCGACAGCAACAACCTGCGCAAGAGCGACGAGATCCTGCGCGAGATGCCCGAATTGCAGACCTGCATCGGCTGCGGCGGCTGTACGGCGACCTGTACGGCCGGCAACCTTACGGATTTCAATTTCCGCAAACTCCATACGCTCGTGCGCCGGGGCGAATATCAGGGCGTCTATGAACAGATGAACAAATGCATGTTGTGCGGCAAATGCCGCCTGGTGTGTCCTCGTGGAATCAATACGCGGGCCGTGGTGATGCTCGTCATACGAATACTCGCGGATTTCTGCCGCTGAGTTTTTCCCTATTCCGTTCATCGTGGGCGTCGTGACGATGTTCGTCGTTCTGATCGTCAAATACGGCTCCTGGATCTTCGGTCTTTCGGCTGCCGACCGCATGCGGATCGTCAAGGGCATTCCTTCGCGGCAGACGCCATTGGCGGTCTGGGAAGTGGTGCGCGAATCGCTGCTGCACCGCCGCATCTTCAAGGTCAATCCCTTGCTGGGCTATATGCACATGAGCCTGGCCTTCGGATGGTTCCTGCTGATCGTCGTCGGATGGATCGAAACGGTCGCCTACCTGGGGTTCCGGTACGTTCCGCTGCATGGGCATGTCTTTTTCAAATATTTCGCCACGGAACTGCCGCACAAGCCGGTCTTCGATTTCCTGATGGATCTGCTGCTGCTGTTCGTACTTTCGGGCGTGACGCTGGCTTTCGGCAAGCGTATCTATTCGCAGGCGATGGGCATGCACCGCACGACCAGGCACGTACTGGGCGACCGAATCGCCCTGTCGGTGCTGTGGCTGATCTTCCCGGCCCGCCTGCTGGCCGAAAGCATCACCTGCGCTCTGCACGGCGGCGGGGGATTTCTCACGGGTACGATCGGCGAGTGGATGGCGCATCATGTCAATCCGATCGTCCTGCAGACGCTGTACGAGCCGTTGTGGTGGGCCTATTCGATCTGTCTGGGGCTATTTTTCATAGTGCTGCCCTTCTCGCGTTATATGCATATCTTCACCGAAATTCCCCTGATTTTTCTGCGCCGCTACAAGCTGCATTCGACCGAGAAGGAGGGATCGTTCGACCGTTTTCAGACCGATGCCTGCTCGCGGTGCGGCATCTGCATCGACCCTTGTCAGTTGCAGAGCGAATTGGGGATCGACGACGTGCAGTCGGTCTATTTCCTGCGTGACCGGCGGTATAACCACCTGCGTCAGTCGGTGGCGAACAACTGCCTGATGTGCGGCCGCTGCGAACAGCGCTGTCCGGTGGGGATCGAACTCAATACGCTGCGTCTGAATTCCCGCGACACGATGCGCAATACGCCCGATGAGAAGCGCTACGAGTATTTTCAGGGGGTGGACCGTTCGGCCGGCGAGGGCCGCGTGGGTTATTTCGCCGGGTGTATGACCCTGCTGACGCCCCGTATCCTGTTGGCGATGGAGCGGATTTTCAAGGCTTCGGGCGAAGAGGTCTGGTGGGCGGACAAGGAGGGCGGCGTTTGCTGCGGCCGGCCTCTGAAGCTCTCCGGTGAAACCGATTCGGCCCGCAAGATGATGGATTACAACATTGCGCTTTTCCGCAAGCACCGGATTACGACGCTCGTCACTTCGTGCCCGATCTGCCTGAAGGTATTCCGGGAGGAGTATCATCTCGAAGGAATCGAAGTGCTGCACCATTCCGAGTATATGCTGCGATTGATCCGGGACGGCCGCCTGCAGCTTCGCCGAGGGGCGCAGACATTCACTTACCACGACCCCTGCGAATTGGGACGCGGGAGCCGTATTTACGACCAGCCGCGCGAGGTGATCGAAGCGGTGGGCGTGCTGCTCGAACCGGCCCAGACGCGGGAACACGCCCTCTGCTGCGGCTCTTCGGTGGCCAATACGGCGATTTCGGACGCGCAGCAGCTTCGCTTGGCGCGTTCCGTGGCGAAGGAGTTGAGCGCTACGGGAGCGGGGACGATCGTAACGGCTTGTCCACTTTGTAAAAAAGCTATCGCACGCGGAGCTGACGGCCGGGAGGTGCTGGATCTAGCCGAGGTCGTGGCGGCTGCTTTAGTGTCGAAGACAGTGGCGGCTGTGCCCGACAAGGGCGTCTGACGTTCGTCTGCTCCCGATGGTATGTCCGGATGGAGCGGTGAGGAGGCGTATGAAGTAGGGTTTCTATGAGAAGGCGCTGTTGTGGCAGAACATCGTTGTAGAGCCGTATTGCGGAATTTTTCTGGGGTCGGGGAAGTATATTCGCTAATTTTTCGTATATTCGAGTCGTAGGGAATGGAGTCGGATGGCTTTTATCCGGCATTTAAAAAATCGAGCCATGAGTAAATACGGTTATGACGATACGAGACAGACGCGTTTTCGTCGGCTTCTTTTGGGAATGGGAGTCGCAATGCTTCTGTTCTTTTTGCTGTTGAAAATCTTTTTTGCGGAGCAATTGCCATTTACCTCGCTCCATTGGAAACTGATATTCGGCTATTTTCTTTTGTTGTCTGTTGCGGTACTGGTCTATCCTGTGTTTCGGAAGATGCGCGATCAGGATCGGTGGTCTATTCAGAATGGAGCGATCGAGATCGAGGAGGGAGTATTGCACCTCTCCGTGGTCCGTGGTCGAGAGACCCGACGGTTGAATGTCGAGATAAAGAACCTGAAGATCGTTACGAGCGATGATGTTCGGATTCGGATCGATACTCCGGTCGGACAGCTGACGATCAGTGCCGACAAATTCGTAACTCCGGAGGAGTATGCGAGCTTTCAGGCGGAATTGATTGGTGCCGGCTGCAAGCGCGAGGAGTGATTCATCGGCTTGAAGGCCTGCTTAATCGGTATTTGTTTTTGGGTTTATTGTCGAAATATTTGGCAGAACCATTTTTTTGTTTTATCTTTGCAGTCACAAAAGCGGAATATTCGCATCGAATAAACGATATATCGCGGGATGGAGCAGTTGGCAGCTCGTCGGGCTCATAACCCGAAGGTCGGAGGTTCGAGTCCTCCTCCCGCTACTAAAGTGGACAATTCGAGAGAATTGTCCACTTTTTTTATATTGATGATTTTTAATGGAAATGAGGTCTAATGATTGTGTTTTGTTCTTTATCTAATTGTTTTTTGATATCATGAAAAAAGTATTCGTTGTATTCTTGTTTATTTTTTCAACCGTTTCCACTTTTGCGCAAAGTGAAGGCGAGAGTGTTAAGCCAATAGGGGGAATTACTTTATATCGAAATGTTTCATTGGCGGCAATAGAACAGAACAATTATTTAGATGTGATTGTTAAATTTAAGGCAGCAGAACTTGGTGATTATTTTACCAATGGAGTCAAAGTAGTTGTTGTGGATAATAATACGGGTAAAAAGATTTATAGGAAGCGATTTTCTAAGTCTTATCTTTATGTGTTTTCTGATGGTACAATAGAAGTTGGTAAAGGGAATGCTCTTACCCAAATTATATTATTTAAATATAAGGATGGAAGTGGTTGGGGGATGATATTAAAGGAAAGAGGCATTTATTAGTTTCGTGGAAATATTATATATTTAGTCTTTCTATCTTATGTTAAAGCGTCCGGTTTACCTCTGGCGCTTTTTTTATATTTATAGAGGTGAAATTATTGGTAAACGAAATTTTTTGTTGAAAAAATAGTACTATGTATTGCATGGTAATTACTTTTACATTATATTTGTAGTGTGATAGAACTGTAAAGAATATACAACTCATTTATTAATGATAGATATTGACCATGAAAGAGACTATTAGCGTAAATTTGGCTTCCCAGGCATTTACTTTCGACAAGGATGCTTACCGTCGGTTGAAGGAGTACCTGGATGCGATCCGTCGGCGGTTGCCGGCCGGTGATCCGGAAATTCTCAACGATGTGGAAGCCCGACTGGCAGAGATTTTCCGGTCCAGGATTTCATCGCCGATGATGGTCGTTACCCTTCAGATGGTGCAGGGGGCGATGGCGCAAATGGGCGATCCTTCGGAATTCGGCGAGCTGCCGACCGGGGAGAAGCGAGACGAGGCGTCCGTGGATGCGGAGAGTGCCTCGTGCGTCAGTTCCCGGCACTTGTACCGTTCGCGGACGAATCGTTCGATCGCAGGCGTGTGCGGCGGAATCGCTGAGTTCTTCGGGATCGACTCGACGATCCTGCGCCTTATCACGCTGTTCCTGATTCTTTTCGGCGGTCTGTCGCTGTGGGTTTACATCATCCTGTGGATCGTGATTCCGTCGGAACCTTTGAATTGTATCTCTTCGAAATCTAAGAATCTGTTTTGAATTTTATAGATGAGTTGAACATTCGCTGTGAGAAAGTGTTTCGGCTTCTTTGAGCCTCTTTTCGGTATCTTCTTTTTTAGCTGGTTTTGAAAATAGCCCGCAATTTACGGCAACTACCCAAAAAGAATCTACTCGAAAACGGCTTTCGAATAATCTCGAATAAAATTCAAACAGCTTCTAAAAATGGAAATCTATGAAAGCAGAAAGAAATCATGCGAGATTGTACCGTTCGTCGGACGATGTAGTCATTGCCGGTGTGTGCGCCGGAGTAGCCGATTATTTGGGACTCCCGTCGGTAAAGGTGCGGCTGGCGACGCTGCTCCTGGTACTGGTCGGCGGTTTGTCGATTTGGGTTTATATCCTGTTGTGGATCGTCGTACCCAAAGGTCCCAAACGGCTCGAAGGGAATTCCCGGTAGGCCGAATCCGGGACAGCCCGGAAACTGCCCGGGGAAAGGGTTGCGTATTTCCGATATGCGGACCGGACCCGGAGCTGAAACATGAAATAAGAAATTCAATGTATAAACAACGATGATATGGTTGAGGATAACGTAAAGGCGCAGATGCGCAAGGGTATTCTGGATTACTGCATCCTGGCGATCCTCTCGCAGGGGGATTCTTATGCTCCGAAGATCATCGCCGAACTCAAGGAGGCGGAGATGATCGTGGTCGAAGGGACGCTGTATCCGATCCTGACGCGGCAGAAGAATGCGGGCCTGCTCACTTACCGGTGGGAAGAGTCCCCGCAGGGACCGCCCCGCAAGTACTATTCCCTTACGGACAAGGGGCGGGAGTACCTGGCTTCGCTGGATGAAGCGTGGGAGGAACTGGTAGGACAAATTCAAATGATTCGCCACCGGGAAAACGACCCGGCATAACCGATTGATTAATTAAAAAACTGAAAACGATGAAAAAATTGATGATGGCCCTGTTGGCAATGATGGCCGTTCTGTTCGGTACGACAGCGTGCGGAGGCAGTATCTTCGGTCAAACCCGGATCAAGGGAAGCGGAAATCTGATAACCCGCACCGTGGCGGTCGGAAACTTTCATACCATCGATGCTTCGCGCGGAGTGAAGGTCCTGCTTACCGACGAGCCCGGCGATATCGAAATCTGTGCGGATGATAACCTGATCGAGTACGTGCGGGTCGGGATCGATGGTGGCGAGTTGAAGATTACGGTCGCTCCTCGCATTCATGCAGTGCCTTCGGAGCAGATCCTGGTGCGCGTACCTTACAACGGAAATATCCGCAAATTGGAGGCTTCCTCCGCTGCGAAGATCGTGGCCAAGACACTCTTTACCGGCAGAATGCTGGAGATCGAAGCGTCGAGCGCAGCCAGGATCCGTGTGGATGCACAGGTCGAAACGTGTGAAATCGACGCTTCGAGCAGCGCTAAAGTCGTGGCGCAGATCGATGCGGACCGTCTGGAAGCGGATGCTTCGAGTGCATCGTCGATTCTGTTGCAGGGGGCGGTGCAGAAAGCGGTGTTCGAAGCCTCTTCCGCTGCGTCGATCGATGCCCGGAAGCTGGTCGCACACTTCTGCGAGGCGGAGGCGTCGAGCGCTGCCGATATTCGGGTCTATTGCGAGCAGGCTTTGCAATCCCGAACGTCGAGCGCCGGAAGCGTTTCCTATGCTGGACCGTGCAGTGTGAATTCTGCCGATACGAGCGGCGGTTCTACTCGCGGTGCAGCGAATAACGAACTCAAATAGACCGATCGCGATGAAAGAGGTTAAGAAATGCAGTATTTCGGGGATTGCCTTCACGATGGAGGCCGATGCCTTTCAGGTGCTTTCGCGTTACCTGGAGAGCTTGAACGATACGTATAGAAATACCGACGGCGGAAAGGAGATCGTCGAGGATATCGAGGCCCGTATCGCCGAGCTGATTCTCTCGCACCAGGATAATTCTAAAGTGGTGGAGCTATCGTTGGTCGAGGAGATTATCGCTCAAATGGGGTCTGCCGAAGCCATTCGTGAAGCCCCGCGCGGCGAAGGCCGGATTCCGCGTCGCCTGTACCGGGATATGGACCAGGCGCGCCTGGGCGGTGTCTGTTCGGGTGTGGCCAAGTATTTCGGGACCAGTCCCACGTGGATCCGTCTGCTGATGTTCCTGCCGCTCATTCTGTTGCTGTTGTTGGGATGGATTCCGTTTTTCTGGTGGCTTGTGCCGCTGATGAGCAACTTGCTCGGCGTGTTCTTTATTTGCTACCTGATTATGTGGTTCGCTGTACCGGCAGCCCGTACTGCGCGTCAGAAGCTCGAACAAAACGGACAGCGGATTACCGTACAATCCATCGAGGAGGCTTCGGCGGCGAATCACGATGTCGATGCCGATGCCAAACCGGTCGTTGCCAAGGCCGTTTATGCCTTGGGGCAGGTCGTCCTGATTGTATTGAAACTCCTGGCCGGCTTGCTGGTATTCGGGTTGATTCTGGGTGCATGCGCATTGATTATCGGTCTGTTTGCTGTCGGGATGGCCGGTCCGGAGGTTGTGTCTATCGATGCGGGCATCTGGACGGTGTCGCTGGGGATTATGACCGCGTTGGTGCCGGTGCTGTTGCTGATTTATGTGTTGATGTGCCTGATTGCTTCCCGCAAACCGAGCCGCCGGGCCGTCCTGACGACTTTCCTAATCTGGATATTGATTATTATCGGCCTGGGTGTTTCTGCGGTCCGGGAGCGTGAGCGGGGATATGAATGGTATGAGATAAGGACGGAAAGCTACGATCCGGATATGGAATTACCGGCTTTGCCGGACCCCGGATCTGCCGATAACTCTTTGTTAAGAGTGGATACACCCGAAGGCATGGTTGATTTGAGTGCCGGGGAAGGCCGGGTGAAGATCGCGGTGGAGGATAAGGAGGACGGTGAGAAAGTCGATATCCGTGTCGGTTCGAAAGGCGTGAAGATTACCGCGACGGAACCTGCGGCCGAATGCGATGATTTTGATTGATTTTGAATAAAAGCGTTGATCGAAATAAAAAGTTTTTTCAGGTCGGAGCCGGATCTTTTTCCTGAGGGAAAAGTCCGGCTCCGGTTTTTGTGGCGGACCGAAGGAGCACGCCGCAAGGCATATTGCACGGAAGTTGTGTGGCGGAAGGTGCGGACGTTCGGAATTTCCCGGCTCCGGCGGAGCGGGACTGCCGCGTGCGACGGTCGTTTCCCTCGGAGTAAAGTTGCGGAGGACGGTTGTTTTTCGTATATTTGACTTCGTCCAATATACTCGCGCTCGGCCGAGCTAAAATAAATTTTGCTCGGCACTCGACTTATTCGTATATTTGGCTTACCCCGAATATACTCCCGCTCGACAAAACCGAATAAAATTCGCTTTTGTTCTCGACTTATTCGTATATTTGAACGTTTTTTCAGTAAAAAGAAAAAGTATGGCTGCAATTAAGTGTATCGGAGTGCTGACTTCGGGGGGCGATGCTCCCGGGATGAATGCCGCGATCCGTGCCGTGACGCGTACGGCGATCTATAACGGGTATTCCGTAAAAGGTATCATGCGCGGTTATAAGGGATTGGTCGATGACGAAATCATCGACCTGCAATCGGATTCCGTGAGCAATATCATCCAGCAGGGCGGCACGATGCTGAAGACGGCCCGCAGCCAGGAGTTTATGACCCCTGAAGGGCGCCGCCGGGCTTATGAGAATATGAAGCGCAGCGGTATCGATGCGTTGGTGGTGATCGGCGGGGACGGTTCGTTGAAGGGCGCCTGTATTTTCGCTCAGGAGTTCGATGTGCCGATCGTCGGCCTGCCGGGTACGATCGATAACGACGTGGGCGGTACGGACGCTACGCTCGGCTACGATACGGCGCTCGATACGATCATCCAGGCGGTGGACAAACTGCGCGATACGGCTTCCAGCCATGAACGCCTCTTCTTCGTCGAGGTTATGGGACATACGGCCGGCTATCTGGCGTTGAACGGGGCGATCGCTTCGGGAGCCGAAGCCGCGATCATTCCCGAGATGGACACGGAGGTCGATCAACTGGGCGAGCTCATCAACCAGGGATTCCGCAAAAGTAAAAATTCGGCGATCGTGCTGGTGGCCGAGAATCCCGCTACGGGCGGTGCCATGGGGCTTGCCGAACGCGTGAAGCAGGAGTTTCCGCAGTACGATGCCCGGGTGACTATTCTGGGACATATCCAGCGGGGCGGGTCGCCGTCGGCAATCGACCGTATCATGGCTTCGCGTATGGGCGAAGCCTCCATCGAGGCGCTTATGGAGGGGCAGCGCAATGTGATGATCGGTATGAGCAACGGCCAGCTCGTCTATGTTCCATTCTCGCGTGCTGTCAGCCACGACCGGACTATCGATCGCGGAGCGGTGGATCTGGTGCGCATCCTCTCTATCTGACATTATTTTCGAACAATACTGACTTCATGAAACGCGTAATAGGAATAGGAAACGCTCTGACAGACATGTTGGTCAATCTGAAGACCGACAAAGTACTCGATACGTTCAATTTGCCGAAAGGTTCGATGAGCCTGGTGGATGCCGCCTTGCAGACCGAGATTTCGAAATCGGTCGCCGGTCTGCCTTACTCGCTCTCGCTCGGAGGATCGGCCGGCAATACGATCCGGGCGATGGCCCGTTTGGGTTGCGACGTGGGCTTTATCGGCAAGGTGGGAACCGACAAGACGGGAGATTTCTTCATTCAGGCTCTTGAGAACCTGGGTATAGAACCCTTTATTTTCCGGGGAAAGGAGCGCTCGGGACGGTGCGTGTCGCTCATTTCTCCCGACGGGGAACGGACGATGGTGACATTCCTGGGAGCTGCGCTGGAGTTGAGTGCGGCAGAGGTTACGCCTGCTATTTTCGAAGGTTACGACTGTCTCTATATCGAAGGTTATCTGGTGCAGGATCACGAGTTGATTGCCGGTGCGGTCCGTACGGCTAAAGCCTGCGGTCTGAAGGTAGCGATCGACCTGGCGAGTTTCAATGTCGTGGAGGCCAACCTGGAATTTCTGCGCTCGCTCATTCAGGATTACGTCGATATCGTTTTTGCCAACGAGGACGAAGCGAAAGCCTTCACCGGCGAGGGCGAGCCGCTCAATGCCTTGCAGATGCTTTCGGAGCTGTGCGAGCTGGCCGTCGTGAAGGTCGGTATCAAGGGGGCTTTGATCAAGCGGGGCAGCGAAGTGGTCCACGTGGGGATCATGGCCGCAGCCAAGCGGGTCGATACGACGGGTGCGGGCGATCTGTATGCTGCCGGATTCCTCTCCGGGTTATGCGAGGGGCTGACGCTGCGTCAGTGCGGTACGATCGGTGCCATCGTCGCCGGGAAGGTGATCGAAGTGGTCGGAACGACTTTCAGCGAGGAGGCGTGGCAGCACGCTTTCCAGCTGGTCGAGAAGGTCCGGTCGGAGAAATACCTGTTCTAAAGGGAACAAGTGTCGTAAAAAGAGAAGGGTGACTTTTACAGTCACCCTTTTTTCAATATTCCCCGTGTGATCTGCCTCCGCATCAGGAGCAGATAGCGGGCTTTGGGGACGGAGAACCGCAACAGGAAGCCGAGAGCCAACAGAAGCGTTGCGCCCCACTTGACAGCCTCGCCCGATAACAGACGTACGGTTTGCCCCCTCATTCCGGCTCGCAGACGCTGGGTGCGTCCGACCTGGCAGCATAGCGATTCGAAGTATTCCCGGGAGGTCTTTCGCGGCGGAATGATATGCCACATGATTGCCGTCGGAACGTAGTAGCAACGCTCTCCGGCATCTGCCAACCGCTGAAAAAGATCGCTCTCTTCGCCTCCGATCAGTTGCTCGCCGGTCCGCCCCAGCGAAGGGTCGAAGGCGCCGTATCGTTGGACCGTCGAACGCCGCAGGGCCATGTTGCCGCCGCCGGGAATACGTCCTTTCGGAAACGGGCGGATCTTTCGCCCCAGGTCGATCGGATTGGCTATCGGACGTTCGGTATAACTCGACATCCAGACCGGGCGTCCCGCAGGATATTCGGGTATGATAGGGCCTCCGGCCGATGCGGCGTCGGGGTAGGCGTCGAAGAGGGCGACGTACGAAGAGATGAACTGTTCGTTGATGCGTTCGTCGTCGTCGATGATGGCGATGTATTCGCCCCGGCTTTCGTCGATACCCCGGTTGCGGGCATGGGAGAGCCCCTGCCGGGTTTCGGTCACGATCCGCAGGTTGATTGCGGGATGTTCTGTTGCGAACGCTTCGAACCGGGCGAGCGTGTCGTCCTGCGAATTGTTGTTCACGACGATGCACTCCCACTCTGCGGCCGGAAAATCCTGCCGCACGACCGACCGGAGCGCTTCGACGAGCGCTGCGGAACGGTTGTAAGTGGCGATGATGAGCGATAATCGGATCATAGGGCAAAGATAGTGAAAGCCGAGAGAAAACGGGAACTTGTTCCCAATTTTCCGAGGCGTATCCTATCTTCTACAAAGATAACGAAACTCGCCCGATTATGGATGGATTCAGGAAAAATAATGTAAACTATTGGGTTTTCAGGGAGATACGCAGCATTATTCCGCATTTGTAAACGTGTGCTTTGAAGCTGTTTTTTGAATAGTTAAGCGGAAAAATTGCTACCTATCCGTTGCCCATTCCAGTTGTATGGAGTTGTTTGAAAATCCTTTTTGCTCCGACCATAAAGAACGCAGTTTTATCATTTTGGCTTAGCGAAGGTACTTATTTTTTTTGAGATATGAAAAATATAGGTTCCGGAAGTCAATGGTGATAGCTTTGTCTATGTTTGACGATATTTTACATGCCGATGATTAACTCTGTCTCCGTTAATTTTGCAAACAATGGAACAGATTATGAATCAAACAGATGTAAAGGTTTCGTTCTACCTTAAAAAGAGCGAGGCGGATGCCAAGGGAAATTGTCCCGTAATGGCACGGCTTATTGTCGGCAAGTACTCTGAAACAGCATTCAGTGTTAAGCTTCGTGTGCCACAGTCTTTGTGGTTATCTGGACGTGCCTGTGGGAAAAGCGCTGCGGCCCGAGACATAAATAACAGGCTGGATGAAATACGTGCAGCTGCTTTCAGTATCTATGCGGAACAATCCGCAAACCGTGAAGTTGTTACTGCAGAAGAAGTAAAACACCAGCTTTTGGGAATGGCTTCGGAACAGGAAACCTTGTTAAGCTATTTCAGGCTTTTCATGAGAAATTTCGAGAAACGTGTTGGGATTAACCGGACGGAAAGCAGCTTGAACGGTTATCGAAATTCCTATGATCATCTGGTTCGTTTCTTACAGTCACAATACAAGTTGTCAGACATTCCTTTTGCAGCATTAGACCGTTCTTTCATTGAAAAATTCGATTTGCATTTGCGTACGGAATGTCATTTGGCTCCAGGAACGATTGTAAATCTTACTGTAAGGCTGAAAACAATTGTCGGAGAAGCGATTGCGGACGGTATCATTACAGCGTTTCCTTTTGTGGGTTATGAACCGACGCATCCGCAATCGGAACAAAAATATCTTACAACAGAGGAATTGAACAGAATCATGACCACCCCTTTGCATAGTCGCACCCTTTATCATGTACGGGATTTGTTTTTGTTTTCCTGCTATACTGGTATTCCTTATAGCGATATGTGTATGCTGACAAATGAGAATCTTTCCCTTGCTGAAGATGGCATTTGGTGGATTAGGAGTTCACGCAAGAAAACCGGTGTAGATTTTGAAATACCGCTTATGGAATTGCCGCTTCATATCATTGAAAAGTACCGGGATGTGGCTCCTGAGGGAAAGCTTCTTCCTATGTATTCCAACAGTTCGTTGAACCATTATTTGAAACAGATAGCCGTACTCTGTGGCATAGAACGCAAGCTGGTCTTCCACGTGGCCCGTCATACCTATGCGACCGAAATCACCCTTTCCCATGGTGTACCACTTGAAACGGTCAGCAAGATGTTGGGACACAGCAGAATTGGTACTACACAGCTTTATGCAAAGGTTACAGACAATAAGATAGATACAGATACAAAAGCATTGGATAAAAAAATTGCTGAGAGGTTTTCTGTAGTTATTTGATAATGGCAAAAAATAGGATTATGAAAAGAAATACTGATAATATGGAAATCAAACGTCGCAGTACATTTGCGATATTGTTTTATATAAACCGTACCAAAATCCGTAAAGACGGAACATGTCAGCTGCTGTGCAAGATAAGCATAGATGCCAAATGGGAACAGATAGGAACGAAAGTGTCTGTCAATCCTGCCGTTTGGAATCCGGAAAAGGGACGGGCTGACGGCCGCAGTGAGAATGCTATTACCGTCAACCGGGCCATTGATGATCTGACAAAAGAAATCAAGGAGCATTATAGGCGGATTAAGAACAGTCTGGGATTTATTACGGCAGAGCAGGTAAAGAATGCTGTGATGGGAGTCGGTCAGAAACCGCTAACTCTGCTGGCTCTTTTCAGAGAGCATAACGAGGAGTTCAAGAAGCGTATCGGGGTGGATCGGATAAAGGAAAGTTATGATTCCTACTTGCGCTCATATAAGCACCTTTCTGCTTTTGTGCAGGAAAAACGTGGTATAGAGGATGTTCTTTTACGGAATCTTGATCGTGTTTTTTATGATGACTTTGAACTGTTTCTCAGGACGAACAGGAACTTAAGTCCGAAGACAGTACATGAACACCTTTATAGACTGAAGAAGATGACTATGAGGGCTGTCAGTCAGGGAACAATACGCCGCGATCCTTACTGTCGTCTTCATCCGGAATTACCCAAACGGAAAAGTCGTCATCTGAAATTGGAAGATCTGAAGACACTGCTTACAACCCCGGTCGAGAAGCCACAGCTTCAGTTTGTCCGAGACATGTTCATTTTCTCCACCTTTACCGGACTTGCCTATGCAGATTTGAAAAGACTGACTGTTAATGATATTATACAATCTGAGGATGGTTCGTGGTGGATTCATATCCAACGTCAGAAAACAGGGACATTGTCTTCTGTACGGCTGTTGGATATTCCGTTGAAGATAATTGAAAAGTATCGGGAACAGCGTCATGATGACAAGGTTTTCAATTTATACAAGCGTGAGTATTTCATTATGCTTACCCGTAAGTTAGGTGAGGTATACGGTTTTGAACTCACATTCCATAAGGCGCGACACAATTTCGGAACTCATATAACTCTTTCAATGGGCATTCCAATTGAAACGGTCGGTAAAATGATGGGCCATATGCGAATTGAAACTACGCAGCTTTATGCTAAAGTCACCGACAAGAAAGTAGATGAAGACATGAAACGTCTGAAGGCAGCTGGTCTAAGCCAAACATCCGGCTTATATGAGGAGGATATTATAGTAAGGAAACAGAGACGAAAATCCCAAAGCCAGCTATCAGAAAATAAAGAAACGACCTTGTAACGAGGCCGTTTCTTTTGCATTGTTTCATACCCATCGCTGTTCTTCCCTGCATCTTTTATATGCGTCGTCAAGAACTTTCTGTATGTCTGACTCTTTGTAAAGGGCTTTTCCCTGCACAAGGTAGTAAGGTATCACACCGAGGGTCCGGTATTCCTGCAAGGTACGCCGGCTTACTTTCAACAGCTTTGAAAGTTCCTCGTCCGTGAGGAAATAATCACTGTGGAATGCGGGTCTCGGAGCCGTCCTTATTGCGTCTATCATACGCTCCATGTTTTCCAGCCCTTTGAAAATAGTATCAATCCGCTGGTCCTTTCTGTCTATAAGATCGTAACTCATGGCTTTCTTTTTTGTGGGTGATAACTTGATTCCAACATGTTTTGCACATCTTCCGGCTTGTAGAAGAACTTGTTCTTGACCCGGGTGAAAGGCAACAGCCCTTTCTCACGATATACCTGAAGCGTTCTCTTTGATATGCGGAGAATCCCGCATACCTCCTGATTGTCCATCCATTTTTTCAGTCCTGCATCTTTGGCCGGATTGCATATACCAGTGACTTTTTTCTCTATCATGCTGAATCGGACAACCAGTTCGTCAAATGTCCGTTTGTCTATACATATAATTTCCATACTGCCGTTTTGTTAGAATTGAATACCGAGTTCCTTTTTAATTTTTGCCGGAAGTACCTTTCCTTTCCTGCTCAGGAAGTCCTGGACTTCCGAAGCCTTGTAATAGGTACGTCCGTCAATCATGTAGTAGGTGACGAGTTTCTTCTGGCGGTAGCGTGCAAGTGTACGCTTGGTAACACCAAGGAGCTCGCACATATCCTGGTTGTCAAGCAGCTTGTCACCCTCAAGAGCGGCCGTCTGCCTGTTCATGCGGTTCAGCCTGTCATCTATCCTGTCAAACCGTTCCATTATCTGATGGAGCATCATCTGGAATGTCTCCCTGTTTATCTGTATCATAATGAATTCTGTTTTTAGTGTAATAATTCCATTTTTTACACCGTGTTGCGCAACAGGTTTCATTATGATATAGGCCAAAACATAGACCAACGGAACATATCGCCACATAAAAGCATGACAAGTCATTGAGTAATAGGAAAATAAAAAATCAGCCCCATAAAAATGAGACTGATGGAAGTATTGCAAATGCAATATGTTGCAATGCCTTATTGCAATGTCTTGCAATAAACCAGGCGACAAATTCCGTTTTTGAATGTTTTGGATTTTACGGTTTTCCACTCTCCACGTGGCAGATGTTTTGAGACGGATTTATGGTTCGGACGAGTGGAAGGAAACAGGAAAATGATCATTTCATCTATGAGATGATAAACTGAGAGACCACGCAAAAGTTCTATGCTTTCTTCGTCATGTATCTCGGCTTGATAAAGGATGGATGGGTCTGACATGTCTTTCTCGCACATGAAATCCACAAGCGGATAACCCGGATAGAGCCGGCGGGTACATTTGTCGCGCCCGTATGAGAATCCGTCCTTGTCGTCTCTCATCCATTGTAATAAGGGGTCGTCTTCCGCCGGAATGGAACCGTCTAATGTCATTGCTATCAGAACCTGTAACTTGGCCATACCTTTTTTCCTCTAAATGAAAAGCGTGAAACTCACGCACTATCAGGTAGAGGCTCTGGTAAGCCCATTGTAGAATCATGCATGAGCTCACGCTATAGGACATAGCATAAGCTACACGCAAAAGCCTCTACAATATCAATTTACCAGATTTCTACCTGAGACGTCTTGCGACTTATGTTGTAATGTTCGGCAAGGCTTAAAGCAATGCCGATATTTTCTCCTTATGTTGTGACTGTCATTCCTATATTACAAGGATTTCCAATCATATGCAAATGTAGGCATTTTATTCCAAACAGAAATATGGAATGACGGTTATTTGTCATTCAATCCATATTTTTTCATTTTCCGATATAGTGTGGACGGATCAATATGCAGTATGCTTGCTGCTTGTTTGCGACTCCCATGGCTGGTTTTCAATGCCTGTATTATCGAGTGTTTCTCTTCCGCATCGTTTTCAGGAAAAAGATTGATTTCCTCGGTCGCCGCTTCCAGTTTGATATTCAGGTCGGCGGTTTCAATGAGCGGCTGTTTAGCCATAAGTACCGCCCTTCTTATCCTGTTATGCAGTTCCCGTACGTTCCCAGGCCAGCGGTAAGAGAGAAGCAATTGTTCCGCTTCAGAACTGAAGCCTTCTGTCGGTCTTTTCAGTTCTCCGGAAAACTTTTTTCTGAAATGATGAGCCAAAGACAGAATGTCATCGGGGCATTCATGCAAGGAAGGCAGGACAATCTCAAATTCGCATAGCCGGTGGTATAGGTCTTCCCTGAACCGTTTTTCTTGTATTGCAAGTTGGAGATCTTCATTGGTGGCGGCTACAATTCTTACATTAGCCCGCTTTTCTTTGTTACCACCTATTGGGATGTATGTGCCTTCTTGCAAAACCCGCAGCAGCATGGCTTGGACGTCCAGGGACAAGATCCCTATTTCATCCAGAAAGAGTGTTCCGCCTTTTGCCACTTCAAAATATCCGTCCTTGTTGGCGTCGGCACCGGTAAATGTTCCCTTTATGTGCCCGAAAAAGAGGGAGGGTGCAAGCTCCTTGGGTATGACTCCACAATTCACGGCGACAAACGGCATATCCTTCCGCTCTCCTATATAGTGGATACGCTGTGCAACCGATTCTTTTCCGGCACCGTTAGGACCAAGTATAAGCACAGAAATGTCAAATGGGGCGACTGTACTGACCAGATGTTCGACCTCCTGCATCTGAAGGCTGTTTCTGGGGAGCAAATCCTTGTTCTTGTCGCATATCACAGATTTGGGACGGAAAATATCTTTCAGTTGTCTTTGCAATTCGTCCATCTGTACCGGTTTTGCCAGATAGTCTTTGGCTCCCAGTTTTATGGCTTGTACAGCATCCGGTACTGAGGCATATCCGGTCATGATAATGAAAGGGATATCCATCCGTTCCTTCCGCATCCATTCGAGCAAAGATATACCGTCCCCTTCCGGCAGGCGTACGTCGGACAGCACAAGGTCGAAACTTTCTTTCTTGAGCAGTTTTCGTGCCCCAGGTTCATCTATTGTTATCTCTGCTTCATAACCGGATTTTTCCAACCTTTTTTTCTGTTGCCCGGCAAGCATGATGTTGTCTTCAACTATCAGTATTCTGTATTTCATTCATGTTTTCATTTAATTATGTCCGTCCATTTACGATAATCGGCTTTTTGTCTCAGATATCAGCCGGTCTATTCTTCTGACAATTCTTTCCACATCATTGCGGAATGCTGACTCATCCGTATCTTCCACATACTCTTCATAGCTGTACGATTCCAGCTCATGGGCTATTCCCAATTGCTCCCACATCGGGTACATCCTGTGCAGAGTTTCCCATATCCGCTTCCGGTCGAGCTTTTCCTGACTCAAAGAATCCAGCAAGTCAGAACTGTTCCTATTGGATTCCTCTATAAGAGTCTCCAAAGTCCAGCGTTCGTCTCCTGTAGTGACATACAGAGCCTCGAAATCTGGAGAATGATTATCCATTGTTCTGTCCTGTCCAATGAGTGACGAGAGAAATTCGAGCAGGTCCCTTGTATAGAACGGTTTGTGGATACAGCCGGCAAATCCGGCTTGAATATAGCGGTCTGCATCGCCGTCGTTACGGGCGGTCATTGCAGCTATGGGAATTGTCCGTGAATTTCCTATGTTGGAAAGGCGTAGCAGATGCAACAGGTCAAAACCTCCCGTACCACGCATCTGTATATCGGTCAGCAATAGGTCGTATTCTCCGGTTCTCAATGCCTTGACCACTTCCTGTGCATTGGTACAGGCTCGGCATGAGATACCGTTCCGTTCCATCATTTCAACTGTGTTGCGCAATTGTATCGGATCGTCATCGACTACAAGAACCCGCCGAGGAAGTCTGAGGTTTCCCGTATAAGTTTCTGGCTTGTCTCTTGCAGGCTCATTGGTCTGCCTAAGCGGAATTTCCACCTTGAATTCGCTGCCTTTACCGATCTGGCTCGAAACAGAGAGTCTTCCTCCGAACAGGTTCACCAGCCCTTTCGTAATGGAAAGTCCCAGTCCGAAGCCTTCTGAATCCAAATCAGGAGCAGCCCGTTCAAAGGGCTGAAAAATGCGTTGTGTTGTGTTCTCGCCCATTCCTATCCCCGTATCTTTGACCTTTACTGAAAGAGTATCTTCTTCATAACTTGCCAGAAATTTGATATAACCTGTACGGGTGAATTTTACAGCATTCTCCAGAATGTTGACCACTATCTGCCTTATGCGGTCTGCATCGCCAAGGACGGTGATGCCGCACCCCATAAAAGCCTTGTCAAACATCAATCCTTTGTCGTTCGCCTTGCGTGTGTATTCTTCAGCGATACTTTCCAGAAAGGATTCAAGATGGAAAGGAATTTCGTTCAGGGTTTCTTTAGCATCGTCCAGACGGGAGAGGTCAAGCAGGCTGTTGGCAAGCCGGGTGATATGACGGGATGATTCAAGGATGTTTCCGAGATAGGCATTGCGGCGTTTCCGGTCACGAGTATCCATGGCCAGTTCAGCACTGCCACTGATGGCATTGAGAGGTCCTCGTATGTCATGGGAAAGTGTGATGATTATTTTCTTGCGCATGTCGGAGAGTGTACGGTTTTGTGTTGCCGTATCTTCCAGTTCAGCCTTGTCCCTTTCCCTGCGGTTAAGGTCACGCATGATGATAAGGTGCGAAATGATGAGCAGGATGATGGCCATGCCGATTACTCCTGCCATTAAAAAGAACGACATTTTCTCTGCTTCTGCCATTTTTAACTCTCTTTGTGAGAAGGCAGTCTGTGCCTGTTCGTCAAGGTCGTTTATCAGCTTGTTCAATGTCCTGTTCAATTCCCTGTTGCGCATACGCAGGCTGTCGGCATAAATGTCCATTTCGTTCGCCTGTCTTTGATGTATTGCTATCAGGCTGTCGCTGAAATCATGAAGTTCTTTTTGGGATGGCATTACTTGTATTTCTTCTTTTTTCCCGAAGAATCCTGCAATCCCTTTTTTCTTTTGTTCTATGGTACGGATATGTGTTGCACGCCTCGCCACTTCCGGCAACTGGTTTACCAGCACGCTGTCCGCTTCAGTTCGCCGTTCAAACATTTCCATTATGTGCAGCAGGTGTGTCTCCTTTTCGGCAAGCAGAGCACGAAGAGTGTCTATCTGTTCCGGGCGTACATATTCACGGCAGTGTCGTTTAAGCGAGTTCAACAAACTGTCGGCTTGAAGTCGGTGGTTACGATAGTACAGATAGTCCGCTTTGTTCCAATTTACCACACCCTCACCCAATGTGGCGAGCCCCGTAATACGGCGATGAGCCGTGTTGATACCACGACGTACAAGGTTTATGTTTGCCGTCTCTGCCTCAATTTCGCGCATCCGCTGCCGTTCATATATCAAAATGGCGGCCATGCTACCGATGACCGCCATAAGTATGGCATAGCCGAAAAATATTTTATATCGCAGCGACACTGTTTGTTGATGAAAAATATAATTGGTTAACTAAATATCAATATCACAGGATAGTGATCCCCACCCATCATATGATATCTTAGTACACATGTTCTTAGCTGTAATCTGCTATCGATAAGGAAATAATCTAATTCTCGACCTGAAAAATGTGTTGGCATACCACAACAAGCAAAATTAGCACTATTTCCCGGCCTACTCCTGGTACCTGTGGTCATTATTCTTAAATATTCTGATAATTCGCTTGGCGTTGAATTCATATCTCCGCCAATGATGAAAGGAGATACTGCATGACGTACTAAATCTCTTATATCTCCTACAGCACCAGACCCAGATTCGCAATGAAGGGTATAAATGTTACATCCATTATAATTTAAACAAATTGCAGATCGGCCTGTTCCTGATATCAGATAATGTATTGATGCTACAAAATTCAAATCCGCAATGATACAAGTATTACATCTACAATTATAAGCACCTGCATGTTCTACCACAACATAGTGGTATCTACCACTATGTTGTGCAGGCAGTATGAAATTACCACATTCTTGTATCATAACGACATTACATTGTTCTGTTGTTAATAGATGATTCAATATATTTAATTTAATAGCATCATTAAGAGGATTTCCTTGGGAATTCCATGTACAAATTTTCATATGGCTGTTTTTAGATGTTTGATGCATTTATTATGTTTTCATAATAATTATTATCAAATTTGAACGGGACTTTATCCATCCCGTTCTATATGTTTATACTCTATTTACTGCTTTCTGTATTTATAGGCTCGATACAGGAAGCCATTATATCCATCAGTTTAGACAGACCTTCGGTCTGCGGCTGCTGACTGGCTGTCACATGTATCTGGTATTTTGCCGTTTGGTTGGTCATGCGGGTGTTCTCGCGGGCGGTCGTGACTTTGCCGCTGATTTCCGCATTTATAAACCAATGTTTTGCAGAAGCTTTTGCCTCTACTTCTGCGTTGGTAGTGCTTTTTACGTTTGATGTATCGGTAACCTCCATCTGGAAATCGACATCCACGCGATCTATGAGCAGGGAAGGAATAGGCACCAATCCTATAAACGGAGCCTTGACACTTTGTGACATTGTTGTCATTTTTCCATCCTGCTGTATCGGTCTTTCGACATCGAATTCCAATATACGCGCTTTATTGCCGCTTTTACCATCAAATGCAATTTGCTGGTAGAAATTCCATGCTGTCGCTGCCAATTCCTGTTGTGCTTCGGCTGCTGCAATAAGTGGAGCTGCAATAAGTTCCCGCATGGGAAGCCCCTTGAATTTGTCAGTCACGTTTGAATCTGCTTTAAGAACTGGAGAAGTTTCTCTGTTTTGAGTCTCTTCCAATGCAGCGGAGATAATTTCTTTCGCCTGTCCGCTTACATTTTCATTCAAGTTTTCCGCATTTTCTTGTTGCCCTTGGTTCTTTATTTCTTCTGCCATAACATTTGAATTTTAAAATTGTTAGATATTTTTTACAAAATCGTCAATAATTCGGGAAATGCTCTCCGGAGTCTCCTGAACCTTAAAATTGACGCAAACCTCCATGACATCATCCGCATCCGGTTTTATGTTGCTCATCTGCATCTGGAGATTGGCTCTTTGTGGGCTGGATAACAATAAGTTGTTTTCTGGAATCTGTGATTCCACGCTTCCGACCTTCGCCTTGAACTTTATCTGCACATTATCCATCGCAAGATAATGATGGGATATCAAAGCTATAAGTGGAATATCAATAGTCTTGTCTCCAACCATGATTTTTTTCGATTGGAACGTATTTGCGTTATTTGCATTTGTTCCTTCAAAAAGTCTGGTCAGATTTTGTATCTGATGATTCTGCAATGTATCTTGTGCACAGTTTACGGCGTATTGCAAACCATTCATAATATCAGAGAATGAATTGGTTTGAACATTGTCCGGCTCATCGTCATTATTTTTCTTGTCTCTGTGAAAAAGTCCCATGTTTTTAATTTAATTACTTGATTTGTTGCCTTTAATGAGCACCAATCTTGACAATGTCCGGCTTACAGCTTCCATATTTACACTGGAGTCTATATTATTATTAACAATGCCTTGATGCCAAAACCTATATGGTGGATTCTCCGTGTGTTCCAGCACGTCCTCCTTTTTTTATTGGGGTTATACTTCGGTTAATGTTCGTTGCGGGCGGAACATTTCCGCCCGCAACGGCTTACTGCTTCCTCAAGGTAGGCAATGCTCCTTTAAGTTCGTAACGCCACTTTGAGCCTGCGTTCTGCAAGGCGGTGTTCATGGCATCAACGGCTTTCTGCCAGGTAACGTCAGTGCCGTCCACCTTCGTGGCTCCGGTGCTTTCCCTATTGTAGCCGATGCCTTGTTCATGATTGTTCTTCCAATAGCCGGCGGTCACGGTGGTGTAGTTATTTCCCAAAAAGCCGCCGATATGTACTTTGCCAGTGCTACTACCCGTACTGGTTACGTTGCCCGTGGCATAGCAGGCAAGGAGGCTGCTTCCTGCGTTCATTCCCACCAGACTGCCGCCAGCGATATTCTTTGCGGGGTTTATTTCTATGGTCACGTTGCCCGTGGCATAGCAAGCGGTCAGGGTGGCACTCGAATTCGTCTGACCTGCCACGCCGCCGACATTGAGCGTTCCCTTCACTGTGGCAGAGGAACTGCATCCGGTGATGGAACGGTCCCTTTGAGCACCCACCACACCGCCGACGCTCACCGTGCCGCTAATGCTGCCCGACACCGAGCAGTTTTCAATGGTGCCCCAGCTATATCCTACCACGCCGCCAATACTGCCGCCATATATTTGATTGCTTGTTATCTGTACGCCCTCCATCACCACGTTCTTCACCGTACCAGCTCTATTGAGCCAGCCGAACAGACCCGCATATTCGTCATTTGTCGTAAAGGTCAGCCCCGTAATGGTATGGCCGCCACCGTCGAAGGTGCCTTTGTATGAGTTGTCGTAGTCTGTGCCTATCGGCGTCCAGTCTTTACCTGTGAGGTCGATGTTTTTTTCGAGGGTAATGTTAATGTCGGTCTTACCTCCGTTCACTAATTCGGCTACATTCAACAGGCCGTCGGCGTTATAGACCGTGTAGCTGCCGTTGCTCTCTATGGTATAGCCCAGGTCTTTTGCCGCAGCGAGGGAGACGGTGTAGGTATATTCACCGCCCGCCTGCCAGTCGGTAGCATTCTTCATCTTATAAACGAAGGTCTTGCCGTTAGTGAAGGTGCAGGTAACGAAAGCCGTGCCAGCTGCCACACTTTGCGGGGTTGGCTTTTACCTTTACCGCAGGTGGGGTTGTCTCGCCAGCGGTGTAGGGCCACCACGCTGTGACGGTGATGTCGTTGTGGTTGGTCCAGTAGTACGGGTCGGTGGGGGTCAGCGTGGCGCTGGTGAGATCGACGGTGGAGGGCGTCACGTTGTACGTCTTCACCGTGCCGTCCATCAGAACTGCCACGCTCTGCACACCCGTCCAATTGCCATCCGCTGGGGCACGGGTGCCGGCGGTGGCTGTCGCGGCGGGGTTCAGCCCCGTGGCGGTGAAGACGATGGGTGTGCCTTCCGCCCCTTCTGGTAGGAAGCCCGCTTCGTCCTGTGTGCAGGCGGCGAGTGAGAGGGCGAGCGCTGCAAGTGCAAAAAATCTTATCCTCATAATATCTGTTATTTTATTACTCTGGTTCTTTCCGTTGCGGGCGTAACTTTTCCGCCCGCAACGGTTTACAACTTCCTCAAGGTAGGCAATGCTCCGTTAAGTTCGTAACGCCACTTTGAGCCTGCGTTCTGCAAGGCGGTGTTCATGGCAT
>ENA-OURC01000254-OURC01000254.1-human-gut-metagenome-genome-assembly--contig:-NODE-254-length-21736-cov-5.68544_pt1 | contig 21736 bp, 16 predicted proteins | sample MGYA00243026_ERZ508738 | MGnify/ENA primary metagenome ERZ508738 (study PRJEB26277, sample SAMN04329806) | human gut metagenome | biome: human-associated habitat | host: Homo sapiens | place: USA...
GGGCAATGCCAAGAGCGGGCCGCTGGGCGAGGTTTCGACCGATGTTTTCTCCTTCGCCGATCTTTCGATCGCGGAGTAAGGCTGCGGAACGAATCCGCCGGATTGCCTCTCTTTTCCGCTTGGGACAGGAGAAGAGTTGCCCGGAAACATCTGCAGAGAGAGAATCTACATCGACAAGAGAAGCTCCCGGAAACGATTTGCGTTTCCGGGAGCTTCTCTCTTGTACTGCTTGCGGTCGGAGTCTTCGGGTTCCGTTTACCGCGCTTAAAGCGTCAGGGGGAAACCCACGTAGAAATCGAGGATCTTGGTGCGGAATATGAATTCGTATTTGGCCTGGATCTGGTAGGTTCCGGCCGTCTGCATGCGGGTCTTGGCGTCGTTGTAGTCGAAGGTCGTCGAGCGGCCCGCAGCGTATTTCTCGGCTTCGTACCTGAAGGCGACCTGTGCGGAATTGAGCGCTTTTTCCGCCGAACGGTATTTCAACAGGGCGGCATCGGCCTGGTAGTAGGCCGTTTCGATCTCTTTTTGCAGGGTCTGCTCGGCTTCGGTCAGGACGAGCTGCTGGCTCCGTACGCCCAGTTTGGCCGTTCGCACGCTGTTGCGGGTCGCCATGCGGTTGAAGATGGGGATGTTGATCGCCACCCCTACGTATTCGGTGCTGTTGTTGCGGAACTGGCGTCCGAAAGCGGGATTTACCGCACCCGTAGCGAACGAGTGATAGACGTTGGTGCCGTATCCTCCTGTCAGCGTGATCTGGGGGTAGTAAGCCGCACGGGACATCCGCACCGCCCGGAGAGCCTGCTCGAGGCGGAAGCGCTCGGCCTGTATGCGGGGACGGTTGTCCAGGGCGTAGGAGAGCACTTCGGCCGGGTTACGCAGGTGACGCATCGACTCCACGGTGAGGCTGTCGAAAGTCGGGGCGACTATGTCGAATCCTTCGGCACTCGTCCGGTTCAGGGCCTGGCTCAGGGCCAGCAGGGAGAGTGAGAGGTCGTTGCGGCTTTGGGTTAGTTTGTATTCGTCGGCCGCCAGCAGGGCTTCGTTTTCGTAAAGCACCGACTCGGCGACTTTGCCCGTTCGTACCTGCTCCCGGCTGCGTTCCACCTGTTGTGTGCTCAAGGCGAGCGCTTGCTCTGCAACATTAACCAACTCCTTTGCGACCAGCACGTCGAGGTAATACGACATAATATTGACCGATACGTCTTCTCGGATCCGGTCCAGGTCCTGGACAGCGGCTTTCAGGCTCAGCTTGCCTGCTGCGATTTCGTGGTTGATGCGTCCGCCCATGAAGACCGGCAGCGAGGCCGAAACGCCGAGCGAACCCGACACCTGGTTGTTGTCGGCGTAGGTGTTGTTGCTGATGAGGCTTCGTCCGAAGCTGAAGTTCGTACCGAGGTTGGCACCGAGGTCGGGCAGGCGGCTGTGGCGCGAGGTGTTGAGTTCGACGGAGCGCTGTTCGACTTGCAGCGCCTGTTGCTGGATCTGTATGTTATGTTCGTGGGCGTATCGGATGCAGTCGTCCAGGCTCCAAGGGTCTGCTTCGGGTGTCGGAGTCGGAATTTGGGCCTGCGCCGTGCTGCCCGCGAGCAGCAGTGCGATGAAAAGAGTTCCGAATTTCATGGTGGCAGGGATTTAGATGGACTGTTGTTGGAGGTTGCGGACTTTGTCCGTTTCGGTGACGCCGGATACGATTTCGATGTTCACGCCGTCCGACAAACCGAGCGTTACGTCCCGTTTCTCGAAGGTTTGTTCGGGGCTCTCCTCAGGACTGGTGAGGATATAGACGCAGGGCTTGCCCTCTTCGAACTGGATGGTGCTTTCGGGCAGTGTGAGAACACCTTCGCGGCTGTCGGTCACGATGCTGGCATTGGCGCTGTAACCTGCACGGACGAAGACCGATTCCGGGATCTTGGCGGCGGCCTTCACCTCGAACATGATGATGCCGTTCACATCGGCGGCTTTGGGCGAGATGTACTCCAGCGTGGCTTGCAGCACGGTACCCTGCATGGCGCCGATGGTCAGTACGACGGGCATGCCGGCATGCAGGCAGCCGATGTCGGTTTCATCGACATTGCCCCGGAAGAGCATGTCGCCCATGTCGGCGACCGTGGCGATCGTGGTGCCGTCGTTGAAGGTGTTGGCCTGGATCACCGAGTTGCCGACCTTGATCGGTACGTCGAGGATCATACCCGTGATGGTGGAGCGTATCTGGGTGTTGCTTAAATCTTTGTATCGGTTGGTAATACCGGTTTTGACGATTTCCAGGTTGTCTTCGGCATTCTGGAACTCCTCTTCGGCCTGGCGCAGGGTGGTCTGCCCCTTCTCGAACTCCTCCTGCGATACCACGCCTTTGGCATAGAGGGCTTCGGTGCGTTCGAACTCCTTGCGGGTCTGGTCGAGCGAGAGCCGGGCTACCGTCACGCGGGATTCGGCGGCATTGAGGGTTCCCATTTCGGGAATGACCTTCACCGTAGCGATGACGTCGCCCTGTTTTACACGGTCGCCGGCCTTGCAGAGCACCTCGGAAATGATACCCGAGATCTGGGGCTTGATGAGCACCTCGTCGCGGGGTTCGACCTTGCCCGAGGCGATGACGTACTGACGGATCGTGTCATGCACGGGGGTTGCGAGGGTGTAAACCACCTTTACGGGGCGGGTTTTGTTCCAGAGGAAGACGAACGTGCCGACGAGCAGTGCGAGGAACAGGATGCCCAGGAAAATCTTCAGAAACTTTTTCATATTATGTCGGTTTTTTGCGTTTGTTGCGAGTTTCGGGGTTTATTCTTCGCGGATCGCGTCCACGGCTTTGATTCGCAGTGCCCGGGTCGCAGGGATGATGCCTGCCAGCAGGCTGCCCAGAACGAGGATACCCAGCGCGAGCATCCCCATACCGAAGGAGATCTGCCATGAAATATCGGGCAGGTGTTGGTCCATCTGGGCGGCCCGCGCGTAGAAACTGTCGGCGATGGAGAGAACGCCTACGCCCGCACCGAAACCGAAGATGCCCGCGATGAAAGTGAGGATGAAGCTCTCGGAGAGGATTTGCGAAAGGATCGTCAGGGGCGAAGCGCCGATGGCGCGGCGGATGCCGATCTCCTGCGTGCGTTCGCGTACCAGCACCAGCATGATGTTGCTGATGCCCACGATGCCCGCGAGCAGCGTGCCCAGACCTACGATCCACGTAAGCAGGGAGATGCCTCGGAAGAGCCCCATGATCTTGCCGAAGACCTCGGAGGTATCCTGAAAATAGATCGCCTTCTTGTCGTCGGGAGCGATCAGGTGCCGTGCGGCGATGCTTTGCCGGCAGTCCTGGATCACCTCTTGGGTCGGTTCGTCCGCATATCCGGTGAGTGCCAGCATGTCGATCGTCCGTCCCAGTCCGTACATTTGCTGTACGAGCAGCGCCGGGATGACGACGGTCCGCTCCGGGTCGCTGAAGGCCATCATACCGCCCAGGGGTTTGGTAACGCCGACGACCGTGAAGTAGGAACTGCCGATCTGGATCGTTTTGCCTGTGGGATCTTCTCCGCCGGGGAAGAGGTCGCGCCAGACCTGAAGCCCGATTACGCAGACTTTGCGCTGGCGCAGTTCATCGACTTCGTTCAGGTAGCGCCCCATGAGAATCTGTTGGGGGGCGATCTGCTGCATGTCGGGCGAGTAGCCCATCAGTCCGAATTCGCCTTTGTGGTCTTGGTGGCTCATGTTGCGTTGGTTGCCCCAGCAAATGGCCGAGATGTATTCGATGCGGGGCAGTTTCCGGAGCGCTTCCAGGTCGTCCCAGTCCAGTTCCCAGCTACGGCCCGTAGGCATACCTTCGTATGGGACGGAGGTGCGGTCGGACATGATGAAAATGGCGTTGGTGGCCGTACCGCCCAGTTGGGCACGGAACATGCGGCCCAGCCCCGTGCCGGCACCCAGCAGGACGATCAGCATGAAGATACCCCAGAAGACACCCAGCGCCGTCATGATGCTGCGCCTGCGGTTGCGGGAGATCGTCTGCCAGATTTCGTTCCAGCGATCCGTATCGAAAAATCCTGTCATAGTCTGGTTCCTTATCTTGCTGTTATCTTTTTCGTATCTTCTTTTCTGTCGGTCGTAGTTGCGCGACAACGCGCGTATTGATTTTACCTACCTCTAAATCCCTTCCTCGGGAGGGGACTTTGGCCGTCCTTCGGAGTTCGGCTGCCTCCTTGTCTTGTTCCCGGTTTTTCGTTGCTCTTTTCGTTCCTTTTGGTTGTAGTTTCGCGGCAGAGCCGCGTGTTCCAATTTTATCCTTCCCTGAATCCCCTCCTCGGGAGGGAACTTTGGTCGTCCTTCTGACGCCGGGGTGGTTCCTTACCGGCGTTGCGGGCGTTTCCTTATCTTTTTCCCGGCTTGTCGTCCCCGGCCGTTGCGTTTTCTTCCGTTTCTCGCTTCCAGTTGTTGCGGCTCCTTTTATCTTTTGTCCCGGCCGCTGCGGTTTTCGTGTCGGTTATTTGTTGTGTCGAAGGGCATCGACGGTCTTCAGTCGGGCGGCCCGGCGGGAGGGGATGTAACCTGCGATAAGTCCGGCCAGCACCAGAACGATCGTCGCGCTTACCGCTACCGAGAGGTTCAACGTCGGATTGACGAAGATGTTGAACGTGTTCTCCTCACCGGGCGGAGTTTGTGTCATGAGCTTGTTCACTCCTTCCATGGCGAATACGCCGAGCACCATCCCGATATAGCCGAATGCGGCGGTAATCATCACCGATTCGGTCAGGATCAGCCGGATGATCGACGAGGGTTTGGCTCCGAGAGCCTTGCGAATGCCGAATTCGAAGGTGCGCTCCTGCACCGTTACCAGCATGATGTTGCTCACGCCCACGATGCCTGCGAGCAGCGTCCCCAGACCGATGATCCAGATGAAGAGGTTGATGCCGCCGAAGACGAGCATCATGTTCTTGTAACCTTCCATGCGGTTGTAGATCCAGACGGCGCTTTCGTCGTCGGGCGCGAAGGTATGTTCGGCAGCCAGACGATTGCGGAGCCGTTGTTCGAATTCGGCCATCTTCTGATCGGTGTCGATGTCTTTCACCGAAAGATAGGTCTGTCCTACGCTCGGATCGCTGTGGTTGAAGAGCAGTTGGGCGGTCGTCAGCGGGATGAAGGTGAATGTGTAGGAGCCGAACTGGTCCATCTCGAAAACACCGATGATGCTGTACGATGTTCCGTTGACCAGGAGGTGCTGTCCGACGGGACTTTGACCGTGAAACAGGACATCCCGCACGTTTTTATCCACGACGATCACCTTGCGCCGCTCCCGAAGGTCGGTATCGTTCAGGAAGCGTCCGTCGAGCACCCTGACATTCATGATTTCGCGGTATTCCGGGTCGCTGCCGACTACGGCCGCATTGTTCAGAAAGTCGCGTCCGTGGGAGAGGTTGTATTGTCCTGGTCCTTGTACGCGGGCGGAAACCTTATCTACTTCGGGAAATTCGGTGCGCAGGATCTCCAGGTCGCGGTTGGTGATGTTGATGCGCCGCCACTTGTCGTAGCCCTTGTAGGGTTGCGAGGTCCAGCCGCCGTTGATGATGACCGAATTGACGGCCATCGATCCGAAATTGGAGAGCGTGCCGTTTTTCAGTCCGTTGCCCGAGCCGAGCAGGATGACCAGCATGAAGATGCCCCATGCGACCGAGAAGCCCGTGAGGAACGTGCGCAGCTTGTTGCGGCGGATCGACGCCCAGATTTCCAACAGCAACTCTCTCATGGCCGGAGGTTTTGGATCGAACCGATCACGCCGTCCTTCAGGTGGATGATCTTGTCCGTCTGGTCGGCGATCGACTGTTCATGGGTTACGCAGATGATGGTCATGCCCGTCCCGTTTACCTGCCGCAGCAGGTCCATTACCTCCTGCGAGGTTTTGCTGTCCAGGGCGCCCGTAGGTTCGTCGGCGAGGATGATCTGGGGCTTGTTGATCAATGCCCGGGCGATGGCCACGCGCTGTTTCTGGCCGCCCGACATTTCGTTGGGCATGTGGTGGGCCCAGTCGCGGAGCCCCAGTCGGTCGAGGTATTCGAGGGCTTCGGCATTGCGTTTGCGGCGCGAAACGCCCTGGTAGTAGAGGGGAAGGGCGACGTTTTCGACCGCGTTCTTGTAGTTTATCAGGTTGAACGACTGGAAAATATAGCCGATCATGTTGTTGCGGGCGGCAGCGGCCTGCGTCTCGCTCAGGTGCTTGATCAGGCGCCCGTTCAGGAAATATTCGCCCGTGTCGTAGTCGTCCAGGATCCCGAGGATGTTCAGCAGGGTCGATTTGCCCGATCCCGAGGCCCCCATGATCGAAACCAGCTCGCCCTTTTCGATTTCGAGGTCGATACCCTTGAGTACATGCAGCGGAGCGCCGTTGTGGTAGGTCTTGTTGATGTTTTCGAGTACAATCATATCGAGAGGGAGTGATCCCGTTTTTTTATGGTCGTTGATTTTGTTCGCTGTTTTTGTTTCGGCGTATTTCCTGTTGATCCGTGAAGTGTTCCTGCCGGTCGAAACCGAAGGGTTCTGCGGGGTGTTTCCTGTGCCGGCGTTATGTAATTCCTCGACTTTTGGAAACGCTTGCAGGCACTGCGTCCGTTCTTATCGTTTGTTACGATAAAGATAGAAAGTATATTTGTGAAAAACAAGAAAAATTTATCGAAAATCAATAAAATTTTACCCCCCCCCGATAGATCGGTCGAGAGGGGGATTTTGTGTGGAAAAAAGACCGTCCCATCCTCTGAAAAAGGAGGCGGGACGGTCTTTAGTTATTCCGCATACACGGTTATTCCGGTTTCGGCAGGAGTCCTTTTTGATATACTTTATAATATATGGATCTTGCGTGAAAATCATCTCTGCGCGGAGCGGACAGGTGCCCGCGAACGATTCCTGCACATGGAGTCGAGGAGCCTATTTGAGCCGCAGGAACGAATAGCCGAAGCGTTCGCAGGCGGCTTTTTCCAGCTCTTCGCGGGCCGAGGGGTGCGCAATGTCGATCAGGGCGCGGGCACGCTCGGCGAGTCCTTTGCCCAGCAGGTAGGCCGCACCGTACTCCGTGACGACGTATTGTGTCTGGAAACGGGTGGTCACCACGCCGGCGCCGGGCGTCAGCAGGGCCTTGATCTTGGAGTGTCCCTTCGAGGTGGTCGAGGGGAGCGCGATGAAGGTTTTACCGCCTTCGGAGAGGGCGCCGCCGTACATGAAGTCGTGTTGTCCGCCTACGCTCGAGTAGATCATCGTGCCGATCGAGTCGGCGCAGATCTGGCCCGTCAGATCGACCTCCAGCGCCGAATTGATGGCCATGACCTTCGGATTCTCGCGGATGCGGAACGGGTCGTTCGTCCATGCCACGTCCTTCATGATCAGGTCTTCGTTGTAGTCCATGTATTCGTAAAGCCGCTTCGAGCCGAGAGCCAGCGACGCGAGGTTTTTGCCCGGAAGCACTTTTTTCTGCGAGTTGTCGATCACGCCGCTCCGAATCAGGGGTACTACCCCGTCGGTGAGTGCTTCGGTGTGGAGTCCCAGGTGTTTATGATCGCCCAGGGCCGCGAGTACGGCGTTGGGGATGCCGCCCACGCCGATCTGGAGGGTCGCACCGTCGGGAATCAGCTCGGCGATGTAGCCGCCGATCTTGCGGTCGATTTCGTTGGGCTGGGCGGTCGGAAGCTCCACCAGAGGTTCATCGACTTCGACGGCGGCCGTGAGTTTCGAGACGTGGATCAGCGCATCGCCGTAGGAGAACGGCACGTGGGGGTTGATCTGGGCGATAACGACCTTCGCACATTCGGCGGCCGAAACCGCGAGGTCGGCCGAGGTGCCGAAGCTGCAATAGCCGTCCGCATTGGGGCGCGAACAGTTCAGCAGCGCTACGTCGATCGGGATGATCCCCTTGCGGAAAAGCCCCGGGATCTCGCCCAGAAAAGCCGGGATGGCCTGTCCGTACCCCTGAGCGATCCAGTTGCGCACGGAGTTCGACACGAAGAGGCTATATACGAGGAAACTGTCTTTGTATTCGGGCTTGCAGTAGGGCGCTTCCTCCCGTCCGATGGCGAAGGCTGAATAGACCTTCACTCCCCGAAGTTCGTGTCCCCGGTCGGCCATCGCTTTCACGAGCACTTCCGGGATCGAAACGCTTCCCTGAATATAAACGCTGTCGTTGGATTTGATGAGCTTCGCAGCTTCAGCGGCAGTGGTGTAGTTGATCATGGGTCTGTTTTTCTAAGTCGTTTCCGGCAGTCGGTCGGTGAAAGGAAAATTCGGTCCCGTCGTCGGCCGGAGACGGTAGGTTTTGTCTTTTTTGTTGGTTATTTGAAGGAGCCGAATTTATTCGGCTCCTTCTCTTCGTTGGGTGCGAATGGTCGTTCCCGGATGTCCGTGCCGGATTCTTTTCTCCGGAGTGCAACTCCGGGACGATTTCACAGCGACCCGGAGCTGCAATGCCGGATTTATTTCCGGGCGTAGTCCTGCGCGAAGTCGCGGAGGCGCCGGTCGAGCAGGTCGTACTGCTCCTCGCGGTTCATCTGCGACACGCAGACGCGCACGCCGTTCTGGAGGCTGCCCGTCGAGGTGAGCGAGATCGCGCAGATACCGTAGCGCAGCAGTGCGGCCACCAGGTCGGAACTCGGCATCGAACCGTAGCCTACCGTGAAGAAGAATCCGTCGCTCACGTGTTCGTCCTGGTCTTTGTCATAGACGATGTGGAAACCGTGACGCTCGAAGAGTTCCTTGACGCGGTGAGCGCGGTGTGCGTATTCGCGGGTGTGCCCCACGAAGTCCAGCTTGCCGTCCGCCGCCGCTTTGAACATGGCCGCCAAAGCGTATTGAGCCGAGTGACTTGCGCCTGACGATGCGGCGTAGAGGAATGTCAGGGCGTAGGATTCGGCGAAACGGCCGATGCCGTAACGCTCCTTGAGAGCCGGATAGAAGCGGTTGCGCAGTTTGTCCGAGATCGCTGCGATGGCGATGCGCTGGCCGGCGTAGCTGAAGATCTTCGAGCCGGAAATCATCAGCACGTAGTTATCCGTATAGCGGGCTGCGGTGGCCTGGAACGGAGCCTGGAAAGGATGTCCCAGCTCCTTGCGGAAGTCCATGCCCATGTAGGCCAAGTCTTCGAGAACGATCGTGTCGTACTTGTTTGCCAACTCGCCGATGGTGCGCAGTTCGCTCTCTGTGAGGCAGATCCACGCCGGGTTGTTGGGGTTCGAGTAGATGATCGCCGCGACGTTGCCCTGCTTGAGATAGCTCTCCAGCTTGGGACCGAGTTTCTCGGCGCGGAAGTCGTAGATGTCGAACGATTCGTGCTTGATGCCCAGGATGCGCACCTGCTGGCGCTGCACCGGGAAGCCCGGGTCGATGAACAGAATGGTGTCTTTCTTGGGGTCGCACTGCGAGCTGATCTGGAACAGGCAGAAGCCGCCCTGCATCGAGCCGACGGTCGGGATGCATCCCTCGGGGGCGACGTCGATGTCGAGGAACGCCTTGACGAAGCGCGAAGCCTCGCTCTTGAGCGGGGCGATGCCCGTGATGCTGGGGTAGATCGAAGCGTGTCCCTGGGCGAGGGCCTGCTGTTCGGCTTCGACGCCGACAGTCTCCGGCGGAAGGCCCGGAACGCCCATTTCGAGGTGCAGGAATTCGGTGCCCGAGTTCTTCTCGAGGGCGCCGCCGACGGCTCCGACCTGACGGATCGTGGCCTGTGCGAAGTTTTCGATGTCCATGGCGGCGAGCTGCTCGTCGAACATCTTCTGCGGAATGAGAGCTGCCATTACTTGCGGTGTTTTTGTGCGTATTCGTATCCGGCGCGGAACGCCTTGAGGTTCATTTCGACGATCTGCTCGCCTTTGCGGGCGAAGATGCTGCGGATGCCCGCCTCGAACTTGTCGGCGTCGAGCCCCAGGAAAGGAGCGGCGGCGCCCAGCAGCACGATGTTGGCCGCACGGGGCGAGGATTGCTCCTTGGCGATGGCATCGACATCGATCAGGATCGCATGTTTGCGCTTCCCGAGTTCAGCCAATACGGCCTCCGGTTCGGGGTAGTTGTCGATGTTTACGAACGGCGTAGTGTTGGCGATCACCCAGCCCTCCGGATTCAGGTAGGGTACGTAGCGCAGCGCCTCCATCGGTTCGAGCGAGATGATGATATCGGCCGCGCCTTGGGGGATCAGGTCGGAGAGGATCTCGTCCGAACTGATGCGCAGGTTCGACTGTACGTCGCCTCCGCGCTGGCTCATGCCATGTACTTCTGCCTGTTTGATGTGGAGTCCCTCCTTGAGGGCAGCGGCTCCGATGACGGTGGCGATCGAGAGGATGCCTTGTCCTCCCACGCCGGAAAGTATGATGTCCCGTCTCATGGTCGTACTACTGTTTTTTTGCGTTGTGGCGTTTGGCGGTCTGGATGCACTCGCGGCGCGGGATGATGACCGAAACCCCTTTGTATTCGATCTCTTCGCGGATCGTGCGGCGGATCTCCTCCATGTTCTTGGGCAGGGGTACCACGACGCGGATGTGTTCGGGCTCCACGCCCAGTCCGGCGCAGATCTGCTCGAGGCGTCCCGTGCCGGCCGAATCCTGGCCGCCGGTCATGCCGGTAGTGAGGTTGTCCGAGATTACGACGGTGATGTTGCTCTTTTCATTCACGGCATCCAGCAGGGCGGTCATGCCCGAGTGGGTGAAGGTCGAGTCGCCGATTACGGCTACCGAAGGGAACTGTCCGCCGTCGGCAGCGCCCTTGGCCATCGTGACCGAAGCGCCCATCTCCACGCAGGTGTCGATCGCCCGGAACGGGGGCAGCGAACCGAGCGTATAGCAGCCGATGTCGCTGAATACCTTGTGGTCGGGGTAGTGCTCGCGCAGCACGTCGTTCAGTGCCGTATATACGTCGCGGTGGCCGCAGCCCTGGCAAAGGGCCGGGGGCCGGGGCATGGTGAGCTGGCTGGCCGCCTCGCTCTCGCGGCGGGGCAGACCGAGGGCGCCGCGTACGTTGTCGGGCGTGAGTTCGCCCGTGCGGGGCAGCTCGCCGCTCAAACGTCCTTTGACCGGAATCGGAGTACCCAGCAGACCGCGGATCATCTCCTCCACCAGAGGTTGTCCCTCTTCGACGATCAGCAGCGAACGGCACTCCGAAGCCATGCGCTGTACGAGTGCCGTCGGCAGCGGATATTGCGAGATCTTCAGCACGGGGAAGGGGCAGCCTTCCGGGAAGTTCTCCATAATATAGTTGTAGGCCAGACCGCAGGCGATGATGCCCATGGATTTGTCCGGTCCGTCGATGTAGCGGTTGTGGCGCGAATGTTCGGCCTCCTGCTCGAAGAGTTTGTTCTCCTCGATGAGGGTTTTGTAACGTACGCGCGAGTTGCCCGGCATGAGGATCCACTGGCGGGGCCGCTCGGGGTAGTGGAGCGTGTTTTGCTGGCGGGGTTCGCCGATTTCGACCACGGCACGCGAGTGGGCCATGCGGGTCGTCACGCGCATCAGCACCGGAATCTGGTATTTCTCCGAGAAGTCGAACGCCTCGCCGATCATCTCGTAGGCTTCCTGTTGCGATGCGGGTTCGAAGCAGGGAATCATGGCGAATTTGGCGTAGAAGCGGGAGTCCTGTTCGTTCTGCGAGGAGTGCATCGAGGGATCGTCCGCCGCTACGACCACCAGGCCGCCGTTGGCACCCGTCATGGCTGAATTGACGAAAGCGTCGGCGCAGACGTTCATGCCCACGTGCTTCATGCAGACCAGGGCCCGCTTGCCGACGAACGACATGCCGAGGGCCGCTTCCAGTGCGGTCTTTTCGTTGGCCGACCAGTTGCAGTGGATGCCGCGCTCGCGCGTTAGGGGGTGCATCTGGATAAATTCCGTGATCTCCGTAGAGGGGGTTCCGGGGTAAGCGTACACGCCCGAAAGACCGGCGTTGAGGGCTCCCCATGCGATAGCCTCGTCGCCGAGTAATAATTCTTTCTTTATCATGGTGTCTGTTTTAGGTTCATTGCTGTTTTGAGTTCCGTTTCCCGCCTCGTATAACCGAACGGGCTTGGTGGTTATATCCTCGGCTCTACGAAACAGTTCGTTTTTACGCCGTTGTTTTCCGCTTTGGCAGAGTTCGAACACCTCCGATTCTGCGCTCGGTTTATCGAAAGCGTTGATTTTCTTTCGACTATTTTTCGCCTCGGCAATCGAAACGAAGGTTTCATTGCGCTCGGCTTAAGGAAGCAACTTAGGTTTCTGACAAATTTAGCGTTTTTTTTTGAAATATCTACTGTGACGGTGGTTTTTATTCCGGATTTTCGGTAATACGGCAAAATTGATGACGATTCGGAAGTAAAAGGTCCGAGCTCTGTTTTTTGCTTTCGCCGGATGAAGCGTGGGAAAAAAGCCCCCTTCGAAAAGGGGGCTTGATGAAGATTCCGGGAGAACCGGTTGCCGGTCGAATCGTGGGTTTGAGATGCGATCGGACCTTCGGTTGCCGGGGTTGTTTATTGCACATCGACGAACGGTCCGCAATAATAACCGTTCATTTCGTTGGTCGCTTCATAGAAGGCCAGCGCGATCTTTTGCTTTGCGGTGGCTCCGTGGATGGTACTCTTGGTGTTGTCACCCTGGTTGTCGTAGGTTTTGCCTGCATATGCGATGGACAGTATTCGTCCGGCATCCTTTTCGTTGGCAAAGGAAACGAGCAGACCGTCCAGTGCCTGCGGTGCGGCTTTGATGGTTACTACGCCCTCCGCCTGCCGGATTTGCTCCAAATCGGTCAGACCGGCCTGGGGTGCCAGATAGATCGTGTAGTAATCGTCGCTGCGGCGGTCGATGACGGCGGATTGGAGTTCGACCGGGTCGTTCGTTCCGACCGTATAACTGTTGCCGGAGTAGTAGGAGTATAGTTCGAACGCCCCGTCCGCATACCCTTCGAGGTGCATATCATGAACCTGCAGATCGAACGAGATTCGGTAGTTGTCTTGCAGGGCGTATTTGTAGAGGGTGATGGTGCCCGTCGCGCCTTGAAGGTCCGTATTGGTGACGGTAACCGACTTTTGTTGGGCAGGATCGACGATTTCGAGTTCGAACAGCTTGTCGATCCGGGTGATGTCGATCGGAGTTTTAGCCGTCGCCAGGGCGTTGTCGAAGCGGATTCGAACGTAGTATTCATCCACCTGGTCGATCAGCGCTCCCATGACGGGGCTGGCCGGCGAGAGATGGATTTCGGAAATCGTTTCCTCTTCGAGCGGTTGGTAATAGGCGCTTCCGAGCGGAGTTTTCAGGTCGTTGAGGCTGATGAAGCTGGTCCGCTCGGCGTCCTGCTGGTCGTAGGTGCAGGTACCGTAGATGCGGAGTTTCTTGCCGGTTGCGGCCGAGGTCATTTCGGCATATCCTTCGATCTTGTCCCCGTCGCGGGTGACGATGAAGCCGCCGTCGGTGATTAATGAATGGTAGTCGATGGTCACCATCGAAATATCCGATGCGATGGGGTGTTGGAACGACATGGAGTTGAGCAGCGAATACCGTTCGGACGCACTCTTCATGTTGATCGATTTATTTAGCTGGTTCGGCGTGAAGCTGAGGGATATGTAATCGTTTTTTCCGCCGTTGCCATAGAGCATGTCCTGGTAGTTGTCGTATCCTTCGAGCGGGGAGATGAAGAACCAGAGCCGATCGGTTTCCTTGTAGAAGAAGACCGATTTGGCGGCGATCCGCTGGTCGCCGTATTCGATGAACGGCTCCTCTCCGGAAGGTACTTCGAGTCCGGGATCCTGCGTGTCGAGCGTTCGGAATTTGTATTCGGTAGAAGTGAGTTCCAGACCGCCTTGTGTAAAACCTGTTGCCACGATCGTATAGTCGCTCGACGGAAGCAGACTGTTGTATGTGAAGGTTTTGGTTTCGGCCGGATCCTGAACGGTCGCTTGAGGCGTTACCGTCGCGGATTTGATCGTATAGGTATAAACATCTACATTTTTCGGCGTGATGGTGAAAGTTACGGTATTGGCTTCGGCCTTGACGTCGGAAATGGTGAGCGTGGCGCTTTCTCCGGGAGGCGGGGGCGTCGTTTCGTCGTCTTTACAACTCTGGAAAGTTCCCAATAGCAGGATGCAACACAGTAAATGGAAGGTTGCTTTACTCAAAGATTTCATAGTCGGATTATTTTAGGTTGTTTTTTTGATAATTTATGTGCTCGATGTTCCGGTTGTGCCTTTGCCGCTGAAAGCGACGTGTTCCAACCGGCTCTCCCTTCGTCACGGGGACCCCGTGCAGCGAGGTTTCGGACAGGTTGGGAGTTCTGCGTGTTTGTTTATTTGATTGCTTTTTATTTGGCGCTCGTGGTCAATAATTCCGAAGTGACCGGAGCCGACATTTTCCCGTTGTTATCGACCGGGATGAGGACCAGATAGCTTTCTGCGAAATAGTAGTCGGTGGAGAACGTCGTGTCTTCGGTGGCGGCACGGTATTTTACGCCGTTTTGTTTGCAGATCGTTTCACCGAGATTGGCTGCTGCATCGTAGGCTGTTTTTTCGATCATTGCGTAATAGTAACCTGCGCAATCGGCTCCGGGGGTTACGGTTACCGAGGCATAGAAAGATACGCCGTAATTGTCCGTGATCGAATTTACCGCGATGGTCGCCGTCGCAGAGCCGGTAGCTTCGTAGCCGAGGGTTTCGAACTCGACCACCGTCGGAACGCCGTATCTGTCTTCGTTGTCGGCTTCGGGCAGGGCGATCAGTACGTATTGCGTATCGTATGCCAAACGGGATCCGTTGATGTCGTTGTCGCTGTATAGCGTTATCGGATAACCACTCTCTTTGCCGATCAACTCTCGTTGAACGTATGTATCCGCATTGCCGCCGTATTTGCGGTCGAAATCGGCTTTGGTGATGAAGTTGTAATAAGCTTTTTCGAAGCCGTTCCGTTTGACGGAGAAAGTCGCTGAGGTGAACGATGCGGTCTTCAGGGCAATATCGACCGTGAGCGACGTATCGTAGTCGGTGCCTGCGGCTTCCGTGTGGAACTCCTTGTATTGCAGGGGACCCAACTTGCCTTCGGCATCGTATGCGAACGAGAAGAAGTAATATTCGCTGCCCGGCGAAAGCCGGTCTGTTTTCCAGGTGCCTTGGAAGTCGGCCGTGATGTCGTAGTCATAGGTCTTCGCATCCAGTCCGGCCTGGACGAATTGTTCCGGGGTGCCTGCGGCTTCGACGTCGGACTTGGTCGCATAGCCGGCATAGTAGGAAACGACGCCGTCCTGTTTTGTCAGGGCGATCTCCAACTCTTTGCCCGCAACCTGCGGTTCGCCCAGCGTGACAGCGGCCTGTCCTGCTCCGAGTTCGTCGCGGGCGGGGATCGTCAGCGGAATTTCGATGATTTCGCCGTAGTCTTCACAGACGACATCGACCCCTTGCCGGACAACGGGAGCGGCGTAGAGAAGGACTTGCTGCGACCGGGTCGAAAGCAGGGTTTTGTTCCACTCTTCGAACGAGGCGGTTTTGAGGCCCGCTGTCAGTGAGGCGACTTCGAGGTAATGGATGAACTGCTCCCGGGAATCGACCTTGAAATGCTCTTCGAAATCGGCGCTGGATTCCGTAAGGTCCGGGTCGAAAATTTTCAGGAAATAGAGCGGGAATTTGCCGGTGTCCACGTCGGCCTTGAGATAGATTCCGTGTGCGGTCGCCACGGCGTCGATCCGTGCGAATGCGGTATAGGCGGGGGTCGTGAACGAATGCGTGGCGGGTTCGGACGGTTCGTCTTTGCCGTTATAGGCTACGACTGTCAATACGTAGTCGGTTTCCGCCTGGAGGCTGCCGACCAGGAAGGTCGATTGCTGTGGCTTTTCGACGACGGTCATTTCGGCTGTTCCGTCGGGGACATCGACCTTGTAGCCGAAGCGGGCTGCATTGGCGGTTTTCAGGGTAAAGGTTACCGAATTATAGGTGGCTTTCACCTCTTCGATGGAGATGGTTGCCTTGTCGGGATCCGGCGTGGTCGGTTTTTCGGGGGTCGTGAATGTTGCGGTGGCCGGATTCGAAGGGCGCTGGTCGGCGTTATAGGCGATCGCCGTCAGCTTATAAGAGGTTTCGGGGGTCAGGTCGGTTATTTCGACCGTTTTTTCTTCGGAGCTTTCTATCGAAACGAAATCGGCGTCATCCCCCCCCCTCGATCTCGATCTTGTAAGCCATCGAGATAGCATTGGTCGGAATTAATCGAAAAGAAACGTTGTCTGCTTCCGGGGAGAGCTCTGCGATTTCGATGGTTGCAGGAGGAGCTTCCGTCGAAGTGTTGTCATCGCTGCACGCAGCGAGTACGGTGAGTAAAGTTAATCCAGTTAGGAGAAACTTCAGTTGGGCGAAATTCAACATAACATGATTTTTAAGTTAGTAAAAGAGGAGCGCACTATTACAAATATAATAAAAAGAATTGATTTTGCAAATTTTACCGATTTGTTAAATTGTATATTTTAATATTTGAATTGTAAAATCTGTGGTCTATTCGTAAAATTTTATAAATTCGAAAAGAAGGCGAGTTCGATTTTTTTCGGGATTGTGTATTTAGATCGATTGAACCCGGAATCGCATTGTGCTTGTTGAGTAAGTACCTTGGATTGCATAAAATAAATGGCAGGAAGGGTGAGGGGGCACATTGTCGAGTTGCCGTTGGAGAGGGGCTTCGTGCTTCTTTTGGGAAGAATTTGGATGTTTTGGCGATTCGTTTTCAGGTGCTTTTCGCTGACGGGAATCTCAAAGTTGTTGCTATGATCGGGCGTCGGTACGGACGGATTCCGTATGGATTTTATGGGAGGACGGAAATTTTCCCGGGTGTAAGTCGGCGGGAGTACAAGGCGGAGAAAGAGAGAATCGGCAACTGCGCTATGGTCGTGCAGCCGAAAACAAAAAGCGACCTGTCGAAAAACAGGTCGCTGCATTATTTTGTGACGCCGACAGGACTCAAACCTGTAACCTTCTGATCCGTAGTCAGATGCTCTATTCAATTAAGCTACGGCGCCGAATTGCGAATGCAAATGTAGGGCAATGTTGATTAACAGATAGTTACGGTAGTGAATTTTGTCGATTAATTTCTCTTTTTCGTGCTGTTGCTCGGCGCGGTTTACACGTTGGTTTACACAATAGGGCAAATTCAATGCTGGTTAAACAATAGGTGAATTAATTGATTATTTGATAAATAGAAAAAGTGACAAACTCTGTTGAAAGGGCAATTATATAGCCCCTCGTTTTTAGTCTGTCACTTGTCGTTGTCAAAGGAAAACCACATTTTTTCGGCCTGCCCTTAACCTTTTAAGATATATAGTATATATAACTCCATTTTTTGTGGAGTAATATTCTTTACCTCTAATACGTGCGTCTGTTCCATACTACCGTACGGTTCCTGCCGCTACTTTGCAAATTGCATCAGATAGTTTTCGCAGAATCCCGCTAACGGGAATTTCACCATCTCGTCCCGTCCGTCGGGCGTGGTGTAATGAAATAATATAGTGTTCGCTCTGACAAGGCAGTCGAATAAATTTACCGTTTCGCTCATGCCCTCCATCTTCATCTCGTTGGCGATTATTATTCCTATTATATCGTTTATCTCTTCAAGGTCGCTTTTCCACCCGATTATTCATTGTTTGTTCTTTACAAGTGCGATTTCGACGGGTTTATTTATGTCCGCTGTTTCGGGAGAGAAAACAAAGTAAAATATTTCGGGATAAATCTCATTTTGAGGCTTTATGACAATTAAGCCTATTCCCTCTGTCTTGCTCCATTCGACCAACTTGCAAATAGCTTGTTTATCCTCTCATGTTTTGGTCATTCATTCTGTTTTCGGTTGTTTGTATCTGTTCATTTTAGCTAAAATTTAATTGTTGTTTATCTTTATAAAGATAAGATTATTAGTGAAATAAACAAAACGAAAAAGTGACAAACTCTGCAAAAGGGTCTTATAAATTAACCTTTTCACAAAGTCTGTCACTTTTAGAAACCTTTGTTATTTTGTTGCTTCAAGGCAAGCAATCAGAAATTTATTCGCATTTATGAAGTTATCCTTTTGCATCGGCAATGATGCGATGGCTTTTTCTCCATGAAATAGATTGTTACGGTATCTGTAAATAATCATGATGATGGCTTTAATAATATCACATGAATTATTGGTTAGCCCTAATAAAACACGCTGAATAGAGGTCGTATCATCATTATTTCTCAATCGCAATCTCATGAATCGCTCGTTTGTAGAACCGTTCGTTATATATCTCCTTTGTAAGTATTGTAGTGTTTGATTGAAAATATCGGAAGTTAAATGTATGTTCTGAATATTGCGCTTATTTCTTCCAAAATTACATTTAAACCATTTCGCTTCAAATAAATTCCATAATATTAAAAAGTTCCGCACCTCCACATATTCTTCTGTATCGAGAGAAATGTGCAAATAATTGTCAATCCATTGTGATATTTCAGACGTATTTTTACTTTTATTTTCCATAATGCCGAAACGCTTTTATTCATCTAATCCTGTAATGCTTGCAAAGTTGTTCCAGCCACTTTTTGCTTTATAGGCATCGGCACAACCCGAAGGTACTTTCAGTACCGAATAAGGATTTATGCCGCTAAAAGCATCTCTTCCGCAAGTCGGCGGCGTCTCTGTGCCGATCTTGAATAATCGCAGTTCAGAATCCCCATCAAAAGCACTCTCTCCGATTGTCTTAACCTGCGTACAGGCAGACATATCGACGGTCATTAGATTCTTTAATTGGCCAAAGGCGCCATAATAAGAAGAACCACCACCCCCGATAGTTTTCAACTGAGAACCTTTCTCAAAAGTTACTGTTGCTAAAGAGGAACAACCCTTGAATGCTGCCGCTTCGATCGTTTCTACGCTGGCAGGAATCTCAATGGAGGTTAATGCAGTACAATACGAGAAAGCGCCATAATAAGAAGAACCACCACCGATAGTTTTCAACTGAGAACCGTTCTCAAAAGTTACTGTTGCTAAAGAGGAACAACCCTTGAATGCTGCCGCTTCGATCGTTTCTACGCTGGCAGGAATCTCAATGGAGGTTAATGCAGTACAATACGAGAAAGCGCCATAATAAGAAGAACCACCACCGATAGTTTTCAACTGAGAACCGTTCTCAAAAGTTACTGTTGCTAAAGAGGAACAACCCTTGAATGCTGCCGCTTCGATCGTTTCTACGCTGGCAGGAATCTCAATGGAGGTTAATGCAGTACAATACGAGAAAGCGCCATAATAAGAAGAACCACCACCGATAGTTTTCAACTGAGAACCGTTCTCAAAAGTTACTGTTGCTAAAGAGGAACAACCCCAAAACACAGCAGTTCCAATTGTTTCTACGTTGGCAGGAATATCTATCGAAATCAAAGATGCACACTGTTCAAATGCAGAATTACCGATAGTTGTTGCATTTGCAGGGATTACAACGGTTTTCAACTTACTTTGATAAAACATTTCTTCCCCAATCGTTATTAATGTATTTGGGAGAATCAGATTCTCAACATTTGTAGACTTATAAAATGCTTGTATTGGTAATGCTGTAATATTTACCTCTGCAATATCGAGGTTTTTCAGATTGGGCATCATGCGATAGATAAACAGAAAATCAACATCGTTCAGCACGCCTGTAATCTTCAACGATTCGATATTGGCATAATCATAACCCGCCAATTCATTTTCCAGTTCACCTTTCGTTTCGACATGAACCTCGGTACACGTTCCCAATTGTCGAAAGATTATTGTTTGCAATATCTTGCCTTGTTCATCTTTCAATGCTACCGTCGTATAGCGTTGCATCCCCTCGTTAGCAGTTACCTCAAAAACAATCGTATCTTCCCGTAAGGCTCGTGTTTCGGGAGCCAGCGATAGCCACGACTGGGCATCTTCAGGAATCTCTATGGTGTAATCCAAATTCGTTGTCAATTTGATTTCCTGTGTACCCCCAGCAGAAGTAGCATTAATAGAGTTATCTGCTATATTGATTTGCCCCTGCATGCAATTCAGCGACACCATAACGGTACGATAGGAACCGTCATTAGCAAACACAAGGATTTCACTTTCTACAATTGGATTAGGGGCTGTAATCGTAATCGTTCCCTTATCCGTAGAGGTCGCATCTACCTTGACTTTCCATCCATCCTGTGCAATGGCTTTGACAACCGTATTTTTGGTTGCATCCGTAATTGTGTAGGAAATCGTTTTGCTCTCGCCTCCATTGAGAATGGCTATATCCGTCGTATCGAATGCAATTGCAAACTTTGAATTATCGCTTTTAGGAATCGTGATAACAGAATCGTCCTCCAATGTGAAATAGACATTATCATTATCTTCCGTTACACTTTTGAAGATGCCATTCGTTCCGTCCTTGCCATCGACACCATCTTCTCCATCCGTCCCGTCTGCTCCCGTTGCTTGCCCTATATCCGTCCAAGTTTTACCATTATCCATTGAAAGCATCCAGCGACCATTTTCTATTTTCAGTTGTGGTGTAATGCCATCTTTGCCATTGGTTCCATCCTCGCCATCAACTCCGTCCTTGCCGTCTGTTCCTTGTGCCTTTACCTTATTTCCCTTTTCATCGGTCAGCCATTCACCATCAAGTGTCCAATAATAGATGCCGTCCGTGTCTTTCTTCACACCAATAATAGGAGCGTCCTCGCTATTTTTCCCGTTTTTAATTGTAGCAGTAGAACCATCTGAAAAGTGGATAATGTAACCATCGGATATTTGTTCAACTTTGGAAATCGACAAATTATCCTGCAATGCTTCTACAATCTTCTGCAACGATGAAATATTGGTGTTCATCTGTTTGCAGAGTTCCTCCAGTTTGGCCACACGATTTTCGAGGTCATTCAAATCATTGCGCAATGCGCTGTCGTCGTACTTATCGCCACAACCAAATAGCAATAAGCCACACATGAGTAAGGATAATAGTTTTTTCATAAGTAGATGATATTTATAATTTAGTGTGTTTCAATAAATCCAACATTGCCCAAAATAAGTCGCAACGAATATGCCCTCCCATTGTTTGAGTTCCTATTGTGGAATAGTCTTGGAACGTGAAATTCTTGCCCTCTTTCTTAATAAGCCCATGCGCAAAAGCATTTCTAATATGTCGCATTAAATGATGGGCCTTATCATTAATTTTTGTTCTTTTATCTTGATGTGTTGAGAACCAAAAGAGATAAGGTAGTTTTGACCTCTTATTTTTAAGTGCAATATGATTCGTTGCACAAAAGGCGATTAATTTAGTATCATTGAGGTTATAATTCCCGTATTTATTTTTGATATTCAATTCATAATCGCAAACAAAATCATAAAAGGAATTTATTTCCTCTTTGGATAGATTGTTGATATTTATTGTTTTACCCATAAAATGAGTATTACATCCGTATCAACTCCTACTGCGGTGGGTTATAGGCAAAAAGAAAGTGTGGAGTTGTTCGCTTATCCAAATAGAGGTTCTGACAAAACCTTAGCACAAATAAGCAAATCTCCACACTTGGCAGTATATATCGGGATGATATATAGCTACACAAATGAAGAGTGTCTGTCTTGCTTACTCTCGTGCTAATTTTGAAACTGTCAGATTTCTATTTGAGAGTAAACGCGAAACACTTTCACGTTACTAATATGTCTGCTACCTGTTCGGTAACGACACAAAGATAGAAAATGTTTCTAAAAGACAGAACACTCTATGGAAATTTGCTGTGCTTTTATTGTGCAAAGTTCTTGAAAACAAAGTTTCTATCCAATAGTCGGGAGTATGGAAT
>ENA-OURC01000270-OURC01000270.1-human-gut-metagenome-genome-assembly--contig:-NODE-270-length-20892-cov-4.57067_pt1 | contig 20892 bp, 15 predicted proteins | sample MGYA00243026_ERZ508738 | MGnify/ENA primary metagenome ERZ508738 (study PRJEB26277, sample SAMN04329806) | human gut metagenome | biome: human-associated habitat | host: Homo sapiens | place: USA...
GCTGTTTTAAAAGTTTTAGGGATTACAGCTCCCCAAGGTCTGCCTACTATGCTATCAACCTATGGCTATTATACATTATTCCAATTTAGTCCTACTTAGTAAAATGATGTGAGGGTCAAAAGGTATCCAATTCAGGATCCCTTAAATCATATTATATCTATAAAATTTTCTATTGTCCATATATACAGACAATTATGATTGCGACCCATTTTCAATTTTCACTTTTGTTTGAAATTGAGTAACTATTCTGCGCTGCTGATTCTAATGCGCTTGCGGCTCGCAGCTATGAAGGCACTGAACAATTACGAAATTTGTTGAAGATACTGAACAGTTACGAAATTTATTTGCAAATTCGTGCTTCTCCATTATACTATGATAACATTTTCTAAATAACTATACCATTTACTTAAATGGGATGTAATCGTTGCTGGTCACACTGTTAGGTGTGAACAGTAATTATTATTTTCTTGTACTACCGGTAAAATATGCAAGTGATATGGTGTAGTTCGTTTAAAACTGTTATACTAGGATATATCAGAAAATAAGTACAATCTACAGGAGGATTATCATGATAATAAAAAACGGTATTGTAGCAGACCCTGCTTCAGGTCTCTACGAACAGATGGATATACTTGTAAAAGATGGGAAAATAGTAAAAATAGCACCTGACATCTCATGTGCGTCAGATGCTGCTGCAACTGAAAAAGAAGAAATAATAGATGCAGCCGGAATGATTGTCGGACCTGGACTTATCGACACACATGTGCATTTCCGTGATCCGGGCTTCACATACAAGGAGGATATTCACACCGGTTCCCTGGCTGCTGCAAAGGGTGGCTTCACAACTGTTGTGTGCATGGCAAACACAAAGCCTACAGTGGATAATGTGGATACTCTAAAAGACAACCTCACACGTGGAAAGCAGGAAAAAATCCGCATGTATCAGGCCGCTGCAATATCGCACTCCCTCAAAGGACAGGATGAGGTTGACATGGCAGCTTTAAAGGAAGCCGGAGCATGTGGCTTTACTGATGACGGCATCCCGCTTACAAATGCTGCTTTCTGCTACAGAGCCATGCAAAATGCTGCAAAGCTGGATATGCCGATAAGCCTCCATGAGGAGGACCCTGCATTTATCAAAAACAACGGCATCAACCACGGAAAAGTATCTGACGCTCTCGGTATCTACGGCTCACCATCCATCGCTGAGGAAGCCCTTGTCGCAAGAGACTGTCTGCTTGCGCTGCGCAGTGGTGCTGATGTTGTAATACAGCACATCAGCTCCGGCTGACTGAGGATGCTGTCTTAGAGCACGGCACCCTTGCCAAGATGAATCCGCCTCTGCGCACTGAAGCAGACCGTCAAAAGATTATAGAGGGACTTATCGATGGCACAATAGACCTTATCGCAACAGATCATGCGCCTCACAGCACCGAGGAAAAATCAAAGCCTGTAACCGAAGCTCCAAGCGGTATCATCGGTCTTGAGACATCTCTTGCTCTTGGTATCACAAGCCTTGTCAAACCGGGCCATCTGAGCATGCTTAAGCTTTTGAAAAAGATGACTATCAACCCTGCCAGACTGTACCACATGCCTTACGGTACTATCTCAGAAGGTGCTGCTGCAGATTTTGTCATCTTTGATCCTGACGAAAAATGGGTACCATGCGAATATGCATCAAAATCATCAAACACACCTTTCACCGGCATGGAACTGACCGGTAAGGTTAAGTACACCGTATGCGGTGGAAATGTGATTTATTCGGATAAATAAATTGTGTATGCACTATTAAAAAAGCAGATTGTGAACTCATGTGTTCACAATCTGCTTTTTTCTACTTCTCCACCAGCTCCAGGCAGTCTCCATAGTGCATCTGCAGTGACTTTAAGTCCATAATCATCACATAAAATACTCTGCCATTGTGCACTAAATCCACTATCCTGCCATGGTCGAGCACTGAAATATATGTGCCGTCTGCTTTTCGCATATGAAAGAAAATATAATCATTTGAGTGTCCTACGTCGATCTGCGACCATATTCTTTTAAACCAGTTCAGTTGCTCACCCGCTCGAGGAGGCAAATACTTTCTACATGCGTCGTATGAGAAAACTGATCAAATGCCTGCCACTTCATGAGTTCATACTTCTCCTCACACAGTATCTTCAAATCCCTTGCCAATGTTGCCGAATCGCAGCTCACATATACAATCCTCTCCGGTGACATCGCAAGCATTGTGTCCAGGCACTTCTCATCACAGCCCTTTCTTGGCGGGTCAACGACTATCACATCCGGGCGAAGCATATCTGTATGTCCGGTGGATGCTGTATCATCAGTGATATTCTCTTTTTTCTTTGCATTCTCATAAAACTGCGGCAGCACCTCCTCAGCCTTTCCTACGAAAAACTGTGCATTTGTGATGCCATTGAGCTTCGCATTGTTTTTGGCATCCTCGATTGCCTGAGGCACTATTTCCACTCCGTACACCTGCTTTGCCTTCTGTGACAAAAAGAGCGATATGGTACCGATACCACAGTAGAGATCCCAGACATTTTCATTTCCTGTGAGCCCTGCAAATGCAAGTGCCGTGCTGTAAAGCTTTTCTGTCTGCTTCGGGTTTACCTGATAGAACGACTGTGGCGAAATCTGATATGTGATGCCTGTCCCCTGTGGTGTGAAATCAGGGTAAGAAAGCAGATGGATGGTGTCCTCAATATATGGTCTGCCCCATATGCAGACTGTCTTTTTGCCGAGGATGACATTTGTGTTTTCCTTGTTGATATTGTAAGAAATCGAAGTCATTCCATCGATTTTTGAGAGTCTTTCGCACAGTATATCTGCTGCATTCCCGGCTCGGCGTTTTGCTTCAAGACTGTCCCCATTTATCACAAGACACACCATAATCTGCTTTGATGTAAATCCATATCTGATAAGCACATGGCGCACGAGCCCTTTGTGTGTGTTCTCGTCATACGGCGTGATGCCACACTCATTCATCCATTCCTTTATGATATCCAGTATCTCTTTGTTTTGCGGCACCCCAAGCCTGCAGTCCTCAACCGGGATGATATTGTGGCTTCGCGATGCATAAAAGCCTGTCACTATATTGCCATCCCTGTCATATCCCACCGGAAACTGTGCCTTGTTGCGGTAGCGGTATGGATTGTCTGCGCCAACAGGCGGCTGCATTTTACTGTCCAGCTTTGCCTCGGAAAATCCACCTATACGCATGAGATTGTTGCGCACCTTATTATTTTTAAATTCAAGCTGCTTTTCATAGGAGAGCGCCTGTATCTGGCAGCCGCCACACCTCTTGTGCAGCTCACATTGCGGCTCAACGCGAAAAGTGGAAGGGGTCTTAATCTCTTCCACTCTTGCGTAGCCATAGTTTTTCTTTAATTTTGTTGCGCGGGCTGTTATGACGTCACCAATCAGTGCATCCTTTACGAAAAAGGTCATGCCATCATAATGTCCGATACCCTCGCCATCTGTTCCCATATCTGTTATTTCAAGTTCAAATATGTCATTTTTTTTCATGCTTTTCTCTTCTTTATTTTATATATATAATTACTCTTTATAATGTTTGTATCCGGCGCAAGCTTTCACACCAAAAATCACACCATAGCTATATTAATATCGTCCGCCTTTTTACACACTTGTTCTGCGGAAATTTGTCTCCATAAATCTGTTGTAGCCCTGCCACTTTGTATCGTTTTCAGGCACATTTACAAGCAGCTCCCTGAAGGTCTCCATCTTGGCATCTATGTTGTCTGCAAAGCTAAGTGCCAGTGCCTCGACAAGTGCCGGCTTTTTAGGAGAGCCAAACTCAAGCTCGCCGTGGTGGGCAAGTATGCAGTGCTTCAGCTCGTTTGCGAGTACTACCGGGAAGCCGTTGATGCTCTTAATCGCATCGCCTACCCACTCTGCACCAATCATGATATGTCCGAGGAGCTGACCAGCGTCTGTATAGTCATTCTCCGGGAAAGTAGAAAGCTCCTTTAATTTTCCGATATCATGGAAAATAGCTGCTGTAAGAAGCAGGTCACGGTTTAAAATCGGATACATTTTTGCAAAATAATCGCAGTTCTTCGTCACACCGAGTGTATGCTCCAAAAGACCTCCTACAAAGCCGTGGTGCACGCTCTTTGCGGCTGAATGGAACTTGAAACGGCGCTCAAACTCCTTATTGTCAAAAAAGCTATGTAAGAGCTGTGACAGGTACTGATTCTTTACAGAGCCGATAAAGCCCATGAGTTCCTTATACATTACCTCGACATCCATATCGCTGACCGGCAGATAATCCGCAGGGTCATATTCTCCCTCGTTCACCTTTCTCGCACGCTTTATGGAACACTGTAAATTGCCCTGAAAGCTTGTGATATCACCGGTTATGGCTATGTAATCCATTGCATCAAATTCCTCAATGCCTACTGAGCCCACATCCCATATCTTGGCATCCAGCGTGCCTGTCTTATCCTGCAGGATAACATTGTCATAAGGCTTTCCGCTTTTGGTCATGGCTGTCTGCTTGCTCTTGCATAAAAAAATCTCATTGATTCTCTCTCCCTCGCGGAGAGTTGAAATATACTTCATATATCCTCCTAATTTCGGCTAATTCATCACTCCGATTTTCACCTGACAGGTAATCTCCGTGTAGCCGTTGCTTCCTTTTCTCTTTACTTTCAGATTGCAGGTATCCTCAGGCTTTTGCTTCATAAGCTGTGTGTTGTACGCGGACACATTCGACACCTCTGTATTGTTTACCGCAACTATCACATCTCCGCTTTGAAGCCCCGAGACAAATGCCGGTGAATCCATGGTAACCTGCTTTATATAAACACCCTTTGGGATGTTATATCTGTTTGCTATTTTTTCTGTAACTGTAGTACAGGTGATGCCTATGTACGGCACATCCGCGCCACTCTCGAGCTTTTCAATGACAGGTGACAGGTCGCTTATGCTGACAGCCGTGAGCGTATTGTTTTCCTCCGCCGGATTGAAATCCTGCAGCGAAAGCCCTATGACCTGACCATCTGTATTAATCAGTATACCGCTCTGCAACTTGTTGCTTGCGATATCTGTGGTGAGCACCGAGTAATTGTTGTCCTGCGCCGACAGCTCGTTGGTTGTTGACGTTACAAGACCTGTGAGAATGGCATAGTTTGCCTCAAGCGCAATGACAGATGCTCCTCTTGAAACGATATTTGAATTACCAAGCTCTGCAACCGCTATAGCCCTTATTGTGGCGTCGTCCAGAAGTGACTTATCCACGGAAATGATTGCTATACCTGTATTGCTGTCATACTTGACCAGCGCAGCATCAGCCATCATGTCGTTTACAAAGGTTACACTAAGCTTATCCGCCTTATCCACTACATTTTTCTCTGTCAGAATGATTAGCTGCTTTCCAGTCTCCTCCAGTAGCCCTCCCACTCCCTGACCCTCGCTCCCATAGGAATTGTTGAAAATATCGGTGGCATCTGTCACACCCGTGACTCCTACTACAAATTTCGAGGCCGAAGCGCCCACGCTGTAGAGCTGGTTCTGCACTGCCTGATAATCTGCGAGTGTAGGCTGATAGGTCTGCGAAGACGACTCCGAAGAAGTGCCGGACTCTGTGCTTTGTGTACCATTTTCACTATATGCATCATTGCTGTCATCTATGCCAGGCTGCTGTGTGGCTATCTGCACATCATTATTATTTTTTCCATCTGAAGCTTTTTTTGATTGTCTGTTGATAACCGGCAGAAATATAGCAAAAACAATGCTTGCAGCCACTGCAAATGCCACTCCGCAGAGTGCTGCTGTGCCTGCTTTTTTTGCAAGTCTTTTTTTATTCAGCGGTTTATCCTTTATCTTTTCTCTGATAAATTGCTCCATATTGTCACCCTGATTAGATGTCTTTAGTTACTATCTTACATTATATTCTGAATTATATTGCGTTGCAACCATATTTTTTAAGTACGCCTTTGAGTACGGGCTTGTGGCATGTACCCGCCGGACTGCTGCAAGCCCGTACTTTTTGGCTCGTTTAACAAACCGGTTCGTTATGTATTAAACTTTATGTTATCATCTTGTAATTATCATTTAATACATATTTATTATGGTTTTTTTGAAGATTTTCAGCTATAATATGATAAGCTATACAGTAAATATAAATTTAATATTTAACTACCGAAATATAAGGATATAGAAATGAATAAAAAAGTTTACAAAACATTGGAATATAACAAAATCCTCACCATGCTAAGCAGCTACGCAGCATGTGATGAGACAAAGAAGCGGTGTCTTTCGCTTGAGCCTATCACCGATTTATACGAAATCAGACATCTGCAGACCACCACTGCCGATGCACTAAGCCGCCTGTACAAAGACAGCGGAGTGTCCTTCGTTGGCATACACAATGTACATGCTTCCCTAAAGAGGCTTGATATCGGTGGTGCACTGAATACGACCGAGCTTCTTCGCATCTGCAGTCTTTTGGAGGTTGCAAAGCGCGTGAAGGCTTATGGCAGAAGCGCCATGGATAATGAGAAACAGGATTCACTCTCCGGTCTGTTTGCAGGGATTGAACCGGTTTCTGCGCTCTGCGATGAGATTAAGAGGTGCATTTTATCTGAGGAAGAGATTGCCGATGATGCGAGTCCTGAGCTTTTTAAGATAAGAAAGAGCATACGCGGCATGAACGACAGAATCCATGCGCAGCTCACCAAGCTCATGAACAACAGCACAACGAGGACATATCTGCAGGATGCGGTTGTTACCATGCGCGACGGCAGATATTGTCTGCCTGTAAAGGCTGAGGCAAAGGGCAATGTACCCGGCATGATGCACGACCAGTCATCTACCGGCTCTACCCTTTTTATCGAGCCGATGGCTGTCGTCAATTTGAATAACGAGCTCAAGGAGCTTTTCATAAAGGAGCAGGAGGAGATTGAAAAAATCCTTGCAGCGCTCAGCGACAAGGTTGCCATGAATGCGGCTGCTTTGGAGCAGGACTATGAAATTCTTTCAGAGCTTGACTTCATTTTTGCAAAGGCAAATCTGGCTAAATCATATAACGGTGTGGCACCTGAGTTCAACACCGAGGGACATATCAATATCCGAAAGGGCCGTCATCCGCTTTTGGATGCTAAAAAGGTGGTTCCTATAGATGTACGGCTCGGCGAGGACTATAAGCAGCTCATCATCACCGGACCAAACACCGGTGGTAAGACGGTTTCACTAAAGACTGTCGGACTTTTGACTCTCATGGGTCAGGCAGGTCTTCACATTCCTGCGGCTGACAGGTCAAAGCTCGCCATCTTTGAGGATGTCTTTGCGGATATAGGCGATGAGCAGAGTATTGAGCAAAGTCTCAGTACCTTCTCGTCTCACATGACCAATATCGTAAAAATTCTTGAAAAAGCTGATGACAGAAGCCTTTGCCTGTTCGATGAGCTCTGCTCTGGAACCGACCCGACAGAGGGTGCGGCACTTGCCATCTCAATTTTAAACAGACTGCACCAGTATGGTGCCATCACCATGGCCACCACACACTACAGTGAGCTGAAGGTATATGCGCTTTCCACAGACGGAGTGGAAAATGCCTGCTGCGAGTTCAATGTGGAGACTTTAAGCCCTACCTACCGCCTGTTAATCGGTATTCCGGGAAAGAGTAACGCATTTGCGATCTCATCAAAGCTTGGTCTGGACGAAAGCATCATCGAGGATGCAAAAAGCAGAATTAATGATAACGACCTCGATTTCGAGGATCTGATTGCAAGCCTCGAGTCACAGCGACAGACTATCGAAAAGGAACAGCTTGAAATCAACAGCTACAAGGCCGAGATTGAAAAGCTCAAGAAACAGCTCGAAGAGAAAAATGAGCGCATAGACAAGAGCAAAGACAAGATTTTACGCGAGGCAAATGAGGAAGCCTACAAAATACTGCAGGATGCAAAGGAGCTCGCCGACAAAACCATCCGCAATTTCAACAAATACGGACAGGGGCAGGCTCCTATGAGCCAGATGGAAAAGGAGCGCTCTGCCCTTCGTGACAAGATGAATGACAAGGAAAAGAAGCTGTCAGACATCAAGAAAAACACTGCCAAGGCAAATCACAAGGCGCCTAAGAAGCTGCGCATCGGTGATTCTGTGCTTGTGCTCTCCCTCAATCTGAAGGGAACTGTCCACACTCTGCCAAACGCCAAGGGCGATTTGTATGTGCAGATGGGTATACTGCGCTCGCTGGTTAATATTAATGACCTCGTGCTCTTAAACGACGATGTCTCTCCTGCCAAGAAGTACGGCGGAAGCGGAAGCAAGATAAAGATGAGCAAATCGCTGTCAGTTTCATCAGAAATCAACCTGATAGGAAAGACTACGGATGAGGCACTTGCTCTCTTAGATAAATACTTGGACGACGCATATATCGCTCATCTTACATCTGTGCGCATTGTCCACGGAAAAGGCACCGGTGCACTGCGAAAGGCTGTGCATGGGCTCCTTAAGAGGACAAAAACTATTGCGGAATACCATCTCGGTGAGTTTGGTGAGGGCGATGCCGGAGTAACCATCGCAACCTTTAAATAACGACAATGTACTTTTACGGAATATAAATAATTTTTAAGAAGGAGATTAGAAATGGCTGTTAAACAGAAAATACTGATAGTAGACGACGACAACAATATAGCAGAGCTTATATCTCTATATCTGACCAAGGAATGCTATGACACCAAAATCGTAAATGACGGTGAGCAGGCTCTTATCGCGTTCGAGCACTACAAGCCAAACATGCTTCTTTTGGACCTCATGCTTCCGGGCATAGATGGCTATCAGGTATGCCGTGAGATACGTGCAAAGTCCGATGTGCCGATTATCATGCTCTCCGCAAAGGGCGAGGTATTTGACAAGGTTTTAGGCCTGGAGCTTGGCGCCGACGACTATATACTCAAGCCCTTTGACTCAAAGGAGCTTGTGGCAAGAGTCAAGGCCGTGCTCAGACGCTTCCAGCCTGCAAAGCCGGAGGCCTATGCTTCCGTAGATATCAAGTGTGTGGAGTACCCAGGGCTTATTGTAAATCTGTCGAACTACTCTGTCACTTATGACGGACAGCAGATTGATATGCCGCCAAAGGAGCTTGAGCTTTTATATTTTCTTGCCTCATCTCCAAATCAGGTGTTTACAAGGGAGCAGCTTCTGGACAACATATGGGGCTATGAATATGTCGGCGACACCCGCACTGTCGATGTGCATGTAAAGCGTCTCCGCGAGAAAATCAAGGACAAGCCAACCTGGCGCATCGCAACTGTCTGGGGTATCGGATACAAGTTTGAGGTAAAATAAATAATGAAGCATACCATCTACACTAAGCTGTTAATCAGCTATCTGATTTACGGTGTCATCGCTTTTTTCATTATATGCACCTTTACACAGCATCTCACCACAGACTATATCGAAAAGCAGGAAGCATCCAATCTCTACAGGGAAGCATCCATCATTGCAGGTGACTATGCCAGTGAATACTTTGGCTCATCCATGTCGCTTAGCGATTTCCAGAATCACATGAAAATCGTAGCCGACTATATGGATGCCGAGGTATGGGTGGTCAGCCCTGACGGTGAGCTGCTCATGGACTCAGATGATCCGTCAATAGGCATTGATATCCAAAATGACAGTTCTAAGCCTGTAGTGATAAATGGATTTGATGTCACCGATTTTGGCAGCGACAACTATATGATTGGAAATTTTTACGGCTCCTTCAAGCATAGGATGCTGTCCGTATTTTCCCCGGTAAATGTCTCGTACCAGAATATCGGCTACATAGTCATTCACAAGACAATGAGCCATATCACGGCAGGTGTAAACGGTTTTATGAATATCTCCTTTTACACTGTAGCGCTCATTTTTGTAGTGGCATTTATTATGCTTGTCACGATGAGCCGCTCCATTTACCGTCCTATCTCCAAAATTACAAAGACCGCAAAGAAGTATGCAAAGGGCGATTTCACTGCCCAGATTGATGTACATTCCAATGACGAAATCGGCTATCTGGCAAACACACTAAACTACATGGCAACTGAGCTTGATACGCTTGAGGAGGATCAGCGCAAGTTTGTTTCCAACGTGTCACACGACTTTCGCTCCCCTCTTACCTCGATAAAGGGCTACGTGGAGGCCATGCTGGACGGAACCATTCCTGTTGAGATGCAGGATAAATACTTAAACATCATACTTTTTGAGACCGAGAGGCTTAATAAGCTCACCAAGAGTCTTATCGATCTGAACCAGTTCGGTCATCACGGCATACATCTGGATATTGCTGATTTTGACATCAATACAATGATCCGCACGACAATCCTTACCTTCGAGGGTAAATGCAGTGAGAAGGGCTTAAGCTTTGACCTGCTGCTCACCGGAAAAGAGCTTTTCGTGCGCGGTGATATGGTCAAAATCCAGCAGATTCTTTACAACCTGATAGACAACTCTGTGAAGTTTTCAAATAATGATTCGAGTATCAAGATTGAGACGAGTATCAGAAATGAAAAGGTGTTTATATCAGTAAAGGATCACGGTATCGGTATACCAAAGGACAGCCTTTCAAAGATCTGGGAGCGCTTCTACAAGAGTGATTTATCCCGCGGAAAGGATAAGCGCGGTACGGGACTTGGCCTGTCTATAGTTAAAGAAATCGTGCAGGCGCATGGCGAGAATATAAATGTGATAAGCACTGAGGGTGTGGGAACTGAGTTTATATTTACGCTGCCGCTCAGCAAAAAAGAAGGGTGAGACGCCTTATGGCGCCTCGCTTTTTAGGTTGTGAGGCTGCCGGCATAGCACACAGTATATTCCTCAGAATAATGTGAAGTCAGCCGCGGTTATTTGTCCGGACAGCTTACGATTTTCTTTATGTTTTATTTCTTCTTTAATTATGAGCGAGGCGCTTTGCTACCTTGCATTCTGGCAGTGCCGGACTTATTTCACTGGCGTGAAATTTTGTCCGGCACTTTTTAAATAATTACACTTATATCATATTTTTATGGTTCGTATTTGCTGCCGGACGGGTCGGTTACTGTGTAGTCTCCGCCGGATATGTCGGCTGTGGTTTCAAAGTCTGTGATGTCCTGATTTACGGTACCATCGAACAGGTCATATGTGAAGGTGTAGCCCTGTGCCGATACTGCTTTGACATATATTTTGATATTGCTTGCAGCTGTGACAGGGATTAAGTCTTCGATTTTGACTGTGCCTTCGAGGCTATGGAGCTTACCGTCATCCTCTTTTGAGGCATCAGAGGTATCATTTTCCGTGTTATCCTTTGAGCCATCTTTTTTGGCATCATCCTTCCGGCTTAAGGCGGATGTGATAGAATCTGTGTCTGCAGAGTCTGCACTATCCGTGCCGTTTTCTGCCAACAGCTGTCTGATATCGTAAGTCTTTAGCTCTGTATCTGAGCTTGCAACTACGAGCTGCACACTGTTAAAGTCAAAGTAATCATTTCCCATGACCGCTACATCTACATCTGTGCCAAGCTTTATGCTGCCATTGTCAAAGGTTGGTTTATCGGCAAGTATGCCGGATGCTACATTTTTGAACACTGATGTCACACCTTCAAACTTATCGAGCACCTCTGTGCTTCTCTTATTTCCATCAACAAACAGAAATGTCACATTGCCTGCATAGTCCTCAGACAGTGGAAGGGTGGCCTCACCCGTATACTTGATGCCGTTTAGCTCGAGCGGTATCTCGTTTGTACCGAAAAATACACTGGTTTTTGTATCCTCTGTGTACTCCTTTGGCACCACCGAGACAGAGACTGTGTATGTCATATCGGTAAAGTCTGCACTTTTTAATGAAATATCCCAGTCTGTTATGAGGCTGGCCTCCTCCTCAAGGGTGGACTTGATATCATCCTGCATGGTCTGCACATCGGAAAGTATCACCGATGTGTTGTCTGAGGTGTATGACATCTGTGTCTCGAGCTTTTTTATCCTGTTATTAAGCAATACTGCCCCCGCAATAAGTGCGGCGAGCAGTATTATGGTAATCGCATTGAAAATATTTTTTTTCAAATTCATATTATAGTGGTATTGCTCATCTTCCTCCGCGGCTACAGCTATTCCAAGCTCCTCAAGCTGCTTTGGATCTACAGTTCCGGGTGCCTCTGACATGAGGTCCGAAGCGTCCTTTACCTTAGGGAATGCAATAACCTCCTTGATATTGTCTGTATGCAGCATATGCATGCAGATACGGTCAACACCGAAGGCAAGTCCTGCGTGTGGCGGTACGCCATATGAGAATGCATCAAGCAGGAATCCAAACTGCTCATGTGCACGCTCCTTTGTGAAGCCAAGCACCTCAAACATCTTCTCCTGAATGTCATCCTGATGGATACGCACTGAGCCTCCACCGAGCTCTGTACCATTGAGTACGATATCATATGCCTTTGCACGAACTGCGCCCGGATCTGAGTCTATCTTGTCCCAATCCTCCTCCATAGGCATGGTGAATGGATGATGCATTGCCATAAATCTGTTTTCCTCATCAGACCACTCAAGGAGTGGGAACTCTGTTACCCAGAGGAAATTGTACTTGTTCTCATCAATCAGGCCAAGCTCAGCTCCGAGCATGAGACGAAGCGCTCCAAGTACATTCCATACGATTTTATTCTTGTCTGCTGCGAAAAGGAGTAAATCTCCCGGCTTTCCGTTCATCTTTGCAACAAGTGCATCAAGCTCAGCTTCTGTCATAAACTTGGCAAATGATGACTTGTATGTGCCATCCTCATTGATGCACAGATAAGCAAGTCCCTTTGCTCCACAGCCCTTTGCATGCTCTACAAGCTTGTCAATCTTCTTACGAGGCATCTTTGCCTGTCCCTCTACATTGATACCGCGGACAGAGCCACCGTTTTCAAGAGCTCCTGTGAATACTCCAAAGCCACAGTCCTTTACCACATCCGAAACATCGCAAAGCTCCATACCAAAACGTGTATCAGGCTTGTCAGAACCAAATCTGTCCATAGCCTCCTGCCAAGGCATACGCTTAAACGGAATCTCAACATCCACATTTATAACCTCTTTAAAAAGGTGCTTTAAGAGTCTCTCATTTACCTCGATTACATCATCGATATCTACGAATGAAAGCTCCATATCGGCCTGTGTAAACTCAGGCTGTCTGTCTGCACGCAGATCCTCGTCACGGAAGCATCGTGCAATCTGGAAATATCTGTCATAGCCTGAAGCCATCAGAAGCTGCTTAAAGAGCTGTGGTGACTGAGGGAGCGCGTAAAAATGTCCGTGGTGTATACGGCTTGGCACGAGATAGTCTCTGGCGCCCTCCGGTGTAGACTTGCAAAGGATTGGTGTCTCTATCTCCAAAAATCCCTCGTTTGCCATAAAGTCACGCATCACGCGAAGCACATTGCTTCTGAGCATGAGATTTCTTTGGATATCAGGACGGCGAAGATCCAGATAACGGTATTTAAGTCTGATGTCCTCGCTGGTCTTTGAATTCTCCTCAATATGGAATGGAGGTGTCTGTGCCTCTGAAAGCACTCTGATCGATGTAGCGATAACCTCGATATCACCTGTCTTTAAGTTCTCATTGACAGCAGCTGTTCTCTTCTGAACAATTCCCTCAACTGCGATGACGAACTCACTTCTTAAGGTGCCTGCCTTTTCAAAGCCCTCTGCACCTACATTTTCCTCACCGAATACTATCTGAAGTATTCCGCTTCTGTCTCTTAAATCTACGAAAATGAGACTTCCTAAATTTCTTCTCTTCTGTACCCAGCCCATCACGGTGACCTTCTCACCGATATTGGCATTTGATACCTCTGTACATCTATGGCTTCTATGTAAGCCCTGCATTGATTCTGCCATTTTATGCTCCTTATATTTCTACTATATATTTATTCTAATAACTGTTTGGTACCGCTGCTGCACAGCTAATCTGCTGCTTATCAGATTCCTATCTGTTAAAGAACTCAACAAACTCCTCGTAGCCCTCTTTCATAAGCTGCTCCTTCTGGAATTTCTTATTCTTGTTCATACGCACAACAAGCACCTGCTGTCCGTTTGCTCTTGCGTCTTTTGCCTGGTTCATGACATCAACAAGCTTGTCTGCCGGATATTTCTTTTCAACCAGATAAGCCACCTTCGTTGGACTCTCAGGAATCTTGAAGCCGCTCTCCATGAGAAGCAGGACAATTCTCCCAAAACCGATTGAAAAACCACAGGCCGGTACATCATTTCCGGTGAACTTTCCAATCATCTTGTCATATCGTCCGCCACCGCCACAGGCTGCGCCAAGCTCAGGCATTGATATCTCAAAAATAGTTCCTGTGTAGTAGCTCATTCCACGAACAAGTGTAGGGTCAAATACGAGCTCAAACTTTGCTCCCTTTGTGGCATTGACAGCAGTAGCTATCTCTGTCATATTTGTAACCACTTCTTCGTCTAAATATTCACCGAGCTTTTCTGAAAGTATATTTACACCCTCAGTGACATCCCTTGTCTGCTCCAAAAGCTTGAACAAATCAAGATATTTGTCAATATTTTCCTGTGGATAGCCATCCTGTGCAAGCTCACTTGCAACGCCTTCCACTCCTATCTTGTCCATCTTATCGAGTGTGATAAATACGCTGTCGTAGTTCTCCTCAGCAAAACCACTGTAAGCAGCCATTGCCTTTAGGATTCTTCTCTCGTTGATTCTTATCTCAAAGTTCTCGAAGCCGAGTCTGCCGATCGTGGTAGTGGTTGCTGTAATCAGCTCTATCTCTGCCAGATTGCTTGGCTCTCCGAGTATATCTATATCACACTGTGTAAACTGTCTGTAGCGGCCTCTCTGAGGTCTGTCTGCTCTCCACACGCTGCCCATCTGAAGTGCCTTAAACGGCGATGGCAGGTTGTTGGCATTGTTTGAATAATATCTTGAAAGTGGCACTGTAAGGTCATAGCGCATTCCAAGGTCTACTACATCCGACCCTTCCTTTGCTGTCTCCAGATTCAGCTTCTCGCCTCTCTTCATTACCTTGAAGATCAGCTTCTCATTTTCTCCGCCCTGCTTGCTTGTGAGATTTGCTATATTCTCCATGCATGGTGTCTCTATCGGTGTAAATCCGAAGCTTCTGTATGTATCCTTGATCACACTTGTCACATAATCACGGATTTCCATCTCTGCAGGTAATATATCCTTCATGCCGTTGACCGGCTTTTTGCTCAGTGCCATTTGGTTTCCTCCATCTATATTAAAATATTGAATTCATTAGCTATTCTATTATACTTTTCGGTTTTGCAATCGTCAAGGGTTTATGGTAATTATACGGACTGCAAAGATAACGAGCATCTGCTGTGAACGGTTGCAAATGCTAATGCACATCTACTGCGGCGGATTGCAGATGCCACACGGAGACAAGCCCATGGATTTTGCTTCATCAAGCGTTACCTCTGTGTCACTCTTTTTCAAGGTTCGACAGCCCGCCCGGTGATATTTCTTGCCGGTTGCAGTGATATGAACCATCGTCTCGCTGTTTGAGGAATCTGCAGCGCTATTTTCTGCTGCTGAGCTGTCTGAGCCTGATGATGCACTTCCTGTGGTGCCATCCAGCCAGCTGTCACCATTCTCATAGTTTATTCCGACTCCGGGTTGCACATTATAGCAATAGACATTAAAAAGTATGCCGCCACCGTTATCCTCAACCGACTTTGCCTCTATGAGAACACCGTTTGCAACAAGATTGCTGCCAGAGAACATCGGAGTCACCCTGTAGAGCACATGATTGCCTGTATTGTTTACATAATCCGCTACCAGATTCTCAAACGGAAGCATCCCCTCCACATTCAGATATCTCGTACCGGTAATAAGATTCTTTGGATTGGCATTCTCCCCGGCAAGCTGATAGCCAATAAGATGACAGCGATTGTATAAATACCTGTCCTTTATCACATCATACTTCACCGTATGCCAGCCTGATGGCTTTATCATGCCTATCTTGCCACGCTCCTCAGTCGGCATGATATCCTTGCAAATATTGGCATAAGCCACACCGCATCTGCCAAGTGAATCCAAATCACTGTAATTTTCAAAAGCAGTGGTAGTCATATCGCTGTCCGTAAAAAAAGGCTCATTATTGTTGACGGCCACATATGCCTTGCCATCATATGCAGGAATCGCATCAAGAGAAACGTAGGAATTGTTGTTTACCAGATCCTCCTGTGGCTTATCCACTTTATCCTTGCTACCTAAAGTGCCGGAAGAATCCTCACCTGCCACTACAGCTCCTGCGGCATGCCCGGCACCTTCCGTGCCGGATAAATTAGTGGAGGCACAGCCTGTAAAAATTGTAGCAATTGCAAGTAACTCACATATTGCAATTGCTGCTGTTTTCCTTAACTTAAGCCATATGTTCATATAAAATCACGCTTTCTATCAATCGATTGATATTGGATTTTCCCTAATTACAATAAATTAAATGAATACTTAAATTACTAAACCTGATATACTTTTATTTCCTCACTTAATTTATTATAACAAACGTTTGTTTGTTTTTCAACCCTTGCTGTAAAGCTATACATTTCCGTGTGCACCACGACCGTTCGGAGCTTACGGCCAGAACTCAAAAAAGCCACCCCAGGCATAACACCCGGTGTGGCTTTTAATCATGTATTATGAAATTATGTGAATCACCTAATGTGAATCAACACTGCTATATTGCAGAACAAATCTACTCGCAAAGCTTAGAAAACTCATCCGCAACAAACTGAACCTTGGTTCCGATAATAACCTGAACAGAATTCTTACCAGGCTTCATAACGCCTGCAACACCTGCAGATTTAATCTTCTTGTCATCAACCTGAGTGATATCCTTAACCTCAAGTCTGAGTCTTGTGATGCAGTTGTCAATGCTTGCAATATTGTCTTTGCCACCGCAGCCCTCAAGAATAGTCTTTGCAACTGCTGTATAGTCATTGTTAGAAAGCACTGCCTTCTTCTCTGCCTCGACATCATCATCCTCTCTACCAGGGGTCTTAAGATTCCATTTCTTGATAGCGAAATAGAATACAATGTAGAATATGATAAAAGCTGCGATTCCAAGAGGAATGATGAGCCATGTCCTTGCTGCAGCCGGAAGTGAAGATGAGAATAATAAATCCATCCCACCGGCTGAGAATGAGAAGCCTGCTCTAAATCCAAGAGCTACTGTAATCATTGTGAAAATACCATAAAGTAAAGCATAAATCACATAGAGAACAGGAGCAAGGAACATAAATGCAAACTCGAAAGGCTCTGTAACACCACAGATGAATGCACAGATAGCTGCAGAAGCAAGGATACCGATGGCAGCCTTTTTCTTAGCAGGCTTTGCACACTTAACCATGGCAAGTGCTGCACCAGGAATACCGAACATCATACATGGGAAGAAACCTGACATGTACATTCCGAGGCTCCATGAAACATCCTTTGATGTCTCGCCATTCCAGAAATGAGAGAGGTCTCCAAGTCCGATAGTATCGAACCAGAATACGTTGTTTAATGCGTGGTGTAATCCTGTAGGGATTAACAGACGGTTCAGGAATGCATAGATACCTGCGCCGACTACGTCAAAACCAACGATTGCTTTACCGATAGCTACAAGAGCACCGAAAAGTAATGGCCATACAAACAGTAATACTACAGATACAAGGATTGAAACAACACCTGCGATAATTGCTACGCAACGCTTGCCGCTGAAGAATGACAGCCAGTCAGGAAGCTTTGTATCCTTAAATCTGTTGTAACACAAAGAACCAATAACACCGGCTAAGATACCGATAAATGGGTTTGCAATCTTGTCGAATGCAAGTGTCTTTGTAGCGCTGTCAGCGATAGATGGCATGATTTTTGTAACAAAGTCTGTAGACAGGAGTGTTGTCATCATCAGCCATGAAGCTAAAGCTGCAATACCGCCGGTACCGTCGTTCTTTTCCGACATACCGACACCAACGCCGATTACAAAAAGGATGGCCATGTTGTCAATCAAAGCGCCCCCTGCTTTAACTAAAAACAGACCTATTAAATTACGCACTCCCTCGATGTCACCACCCTGCATGGTTGCAGGACATAAATAATATCCAATACCCATGAGGATACCACAGATAGGAAGTACTGCTACGGGAAGCATTAAAGCTTTACCCAGTTTTTGAAGAAATTTCATAAATTTCCCCTCCTTTACATTATGTATACTAAACTGGAGATACTCCAATAAAGTTCGTTATTATTATATAATTATATTCAAATCTACGCGAGACTTAAAATCTCATCACCGGCGGATACATTCCCCTCTTTGAGTATCTTTATCTCACTATAATCAGCAGTGTTGCCAATTAAAACCGGAGTAATGACATTAAGATCTGCTGCCTTAATCTGCTCCAGGTCAGCCTCCATCAAAAGGTCACCCTTCTTCACCTGATCACCAACGGAAATATGTGATTTAAAAGGAGCACCCTTTAGTATCACTGTATCCAGACCAATGTGCAAAAGCAACTCGACTCCCTGAGTGGTCGTCATGGTAAAAGCATGAAGCGTATCAAATACAGCTGTCACCTCACCATCCGCCGGAGCGTAAAACCTGCCCTCAGAAGGAATCACGGCCACGCCGTCTCCCAATATCTTCTCAGAAAAAGTAGGATCCGGAACCTCTGTAATAGGAACCACTCTGCCGTTGCACGGAGAACAGATCACCTTTCCCTTTGACTTATTCTTAAAAAAACCTAACATGATATCTCCTTTCCGTCGATATACACACTCACAATATCCAAATCATCATTGAGAAGCACAAAATCTGCTCTCTTTCCTGCAGAAATGCTGCCTGCTTCATCATAGCTGTCAATCTCCTTAGCCGGATTGGCTGTAGCACACATAATAGCCTCCTCAAGCGGAATACCTGCCTGCCTTACTGTGAAACGCATACAATCCATCAGATTGGTTGCCGAGCCTGCAATTGTCCCATCATGGAGTGTGGCAAGCGAACCTCTGACCGTCACTGCCTGTCCACCGAGTGTATACTCGCCATCCTCAAGCCCTGTGGCTCTCATGCTGTCACTTATTAAAATCATGCGCTTCGAACCAAACATGGCAAATGTTGCCCTGATAACCGACGGATGAATATGCACACCGTCACAAATGAGCTCTGCATGACACTTTTCTGAATCTCTCACAGCCCCGATAACTCCCGGATTCCTGTGATGAAGCGGTGGCATCGCATTATACAAATGTGTGGCATGGCTTGCACCATGCTCAATAGCCTCTACCGCTGTGTCATAATCAGCCGCTGTGTGTGCTATTGAAACCACAACACTTCCTCTTACCCTGTCTATAAAATCAATCGCGCCCGGCTCCTCCGGAGCGATATCTACAAGCTTTATCAAGCCATGGGCCGCATCCTGAAGCTCACAGAAATAATCATAATCACATCGTATGATATTCTCTGCCGCCTGTGCGCCCTTTTTAGAAGGACTGATAAAAGGTCCCTCCATATTGATACCTACAAGATGTGCACCACCCTGATAAGTATAATCACCGGCATTTTTCATGACACTCAAAAGCTCATCCCTTTGAATGGTCATAGTCGCCGGACACACGCTCGTCACTCCGATAGAAGCCTCGTATGCTGTAATCACATCAAGCGCTTCTTTGGTGCCGTCACACATATCAGCTCCCTTGCATCCATGAAAATGAATATCCACAAGACCCGGTATCATGATAAGACCTGATGCATCTATAATCTCCTGCGGTGCGCTGTCATTAGGCGCGTCCGTGTCAGCTGTTCCTTAACGACAACATCACCTTGCATAAAGCTGCCATCCTCTGTAAATACCCTTGCATTTTTTATTATCATATACATGCACCTTCTCAACTAAAAAATATCTACAAGCAACTCAGTGCAGCCTCATCCGCTACAAGCGTAACATCATTGTGTAGCTGTAATACAGAAGCCGGCACCTGTGGTGTAATCGGTCCAAAGAAAGCCTTGTGCACAATCTCTGCCTTATCCTCACCACTTGCAACAATAAGAATCTTCTTAGCCTGCATGATTGTCTTGATACCCATTGTATAAGCCTGCTTCGGAACATCATCAGCCGATGCAAAGAAGCGCTTATTGGCCTCAATAGTAGACTCTGTCAGATTCACACAGTGTACCTGCTTGTCAAAAGACTCGCCCGGCTCATTAAAACCGATATGGCCATTGTGTCCGATACCAAGAAGCTGTAAATCAACACCGCCAAGAGACTGAATCAGCTCTGTATAGCGCTTGCACTCCTTCTGTGAATCCGGTTCCATGCCGTTTGGCAGGTGAGTATTCTCAACCGGAATATTCACATGATCAAACAAATTCTGATGCATAAAATAATAGTAGCTCTGGTCATTCTCACGGCTTAATCCCTTGTACTCATCAAGGTTCACCGTCATAACCTCTGAGAAGTCCAAATCCCCCTTCTTGAACCACTCAACGAGCTGCTTATACAAGCCGATAGGTGTAGAGCCTGTAGCCAGTCCCAATACACAATTAGGCTTCATAATCACCTGTGCCGATACGATATTTGCAGCCTTTCTGCTCATATCTGCATAATCCTTAGCATGATATATTCTCATGAAAAATCCCCCCAATTCGCAAAATATAACCAATACTATCTGCACAACCTTCAAATGTGCTGTTTGATTACATATATGCATTTTACCTCGTATAGGACATTTTGTCCAGCACTTTTTGTTATATTTTGCACATTTTATAAAAAAAGTATTAAATTTTAATGCGGTAAAGTGGTAAAATTGCATAAAAATTCACTTTAAATGAATATATAATTTTTCACATACTACTATCATTATGGTATAATAGAGACACACAAAACTGAAGATGAAGGATACACGCAT
>ENA-OURC01000273-OURC01000273.1-human-gut-metagenome-genome-assembly--contig:-NODE-273-length-20839-cov-4.00895_pt1 | contig 20839 bp, 15 predicted proteins | sample MGYA00243026_ERZ508738 | MGnify/ENA primary metagenome ERZ508738 (study PRJEB26277, sample SAMN04329806) | human gut metagenome | biome: human-associated habitat | host: Homo sapiens | place: USA...
ACGGCGTTACCTCGATGCTCTATTACAACCACGGTTTGGGACAGGCTTTCGGTTCGTACGACGACTATTACAACGGAGGGCAGGACGACAACGCCATCGTTTATCTCACTCTGGCCAATGAACTCATTCACCAAGTAAATCCGCGGGCGATAACCATCGCCGAAGAAATGAGCGGAATGCCGGGATTAGCAGCGAAATTCAACGACGGAGGAATAGGGTTCGATTACCGAATGGCTATGGGAATACCCGATTTCTGGATAAAGACCATTAAAGAGAAAAAAGACGAAGACTGGAAACCCACGGCCATATTTTGGGAACTGACCAATCGGCGTTCCGATGAAAAGACCATCAATTATGCCGAGAGCCACGACCAAGCACTGGTCGGCGATAAAACCATTATCTTCCGGCTCATCGACGACGTCATGTATTGGCACATGAGCAAGGGAGATACCAATCTGATCGTTGATCGAGGCATGGCCCTGCATAAAATGATACGGCTGGTAACCCTATCGACCATCAACGGAGGTTACCTCAACTTCATGGGAAATGAATTCGGCCACCCCGAATGGATCGATTTTCCACGTCAAGGAAACGGCTGGTCCTATAAATACGCTCGTCGGCAATGGGACCTCGTAGATCGAAATGATTTGAAATATCAATACCTCGGAGCTTTCGACGAAGCCATGATTCACGTCGTAAGCCAAAAGAAAAAATTTGAACGAACCCCTATTGTCAAACTCTGTGAAAACGACGGAGACCAAGTACTCGCATTCCTGCGCGACGATCTGCTTTTCGTATTCAACTTCCACCCGTTCAAATCCTTCAACGGATACGGCATTTTGGCCCCGACAGGAGAATACGAGCACATACTCAGTAGCGACGATCCTGCATTCGGAGGATACGGACTCATCGATATGAAAGTGAAACACCTCACCCGACACGATCCGTTATTCGAAAAAGACAACAAAGAATGGCTCATGCTCTACCTCCCGGCACGGACAGCTCAGATTTTAAGATGGAAAAAGCCCGAACCCGGAGAAACAAAGAATGCAAGTAAATCGAAAAAATCGGCTGGTTCGATAAAGAATGAGAATAAAAGCAAAAAGAAATAGTCTCTCGACAATCCGTTTAGATATGGAAAAGCGTAATAAATGCAAAGCTCGAAATGCAGTAATTCACACAATTGGCATTTATTAAGTAGTAATCTTTCATTCGGAAGCTCATGAAAAAAATACTTGGAACACTACTGATACTCACAAATATCGTGATATTCTCTGGTTGTATTCTTAACGAAGATGAAAAATTCAATCCGGTCGCTTTGAAAATCGAGAGTACAGATTTGACACAAACGACCCGTGACGAATATACGATACCGGCGGGAGGAGGGCAGCTAACTGTTTATAGTACAGAAGAAAAGAATCCTTTTTGCTTCGTCAACTGGTTAGAAGTAAACGGTATAGAATGCTATCTGGACAGCGTAGAAAATGACCTATACAACGACAGGGCAGACTATTCCTACGACTGGGGAGAAATTATCATCTCATCGGCCACTCTACCGGTCAAAAACAATATTACAATTCGTCCGAATCTTTCTGAGAAAGAGAGAAAAATTCGCATAGGATTCAATTGTTTCAGATACGATTATAGAATTCTGGATATAATCCAACGTTCTAATGAAAGTAAACCTTGACGAGCTTTACAAAATCGAGTTACGATGAAGATAGTCTATTGAGAAAGCCATGATACCGAAAGTAATCGAACAATTACCGAGGACATTTTTACCTCTTACAGAATCTCCTGCTCGAATTTCCGGCACTCCACCGACGAAAATCGAAGAAAAGAAACAAGATAGATACATGTTTGTAACGCTTCTGTAACATCAATATCGTTTCTTTGCGAGTGAAAAAACATGCAAATTGGACATTATGGAAACGTTCTATCTGATCATCGTTATTTTTATCTTTCTCATCGCCATTTTCGATTTATCGGTGGGAGTCAGTAACGATGCCGTCAACTTCCTCAATTCGGCTATCGGGGCAAAAGCAGCCCCCTTCAAAGTAATTATGGCGGTCGCCGCAATAGGAATCTTTGTAGGAGCCTCCATGTCGAACGGTATGATGGATATCGCACGGCATGGAATATATCAGCCCCAATATTTCTACATGAACGAAATCATGAGTATCTTGTTGGCGGTCATGCTCACAGATGTAGTTTTACTCGACATATTTAATACGATGGGACTCCCCACATCGACCACCGTATCGATGATATTCGCATTGTTAGGCGGCACATTTGCTTTGGCTATCGTGAAAACGATAAATAGCGCAGGAGCCTTGCAAATGGGAGACCTCATCAATACAGACAAAGCTCTGCAAGTAATCGTAGCCATTTTCGTATCCGTAGCCATCGCCTTCTTCTTTGGTGTTTTGGTACAATACATCGCCCGCTTGATTTTCAAATTCAATTACCGGAAACAGTTAAAATACTTCGGTGCGCTGTTCGGCGGATTCGCGGCTACCTCCATCATCTATTTCATACTTATCAAGGGATTAAAAGAGTCCACGCTGATGACTCCCGAAAACCGCCAATGGATTCACGACAACACACAAATACTTTTAGGCTGTTGCTTCCTATGCACGACAATACTCATGCAGGTACTCATGTGGTGTCGCATAAACATTTTGAAAATAGTCGTCTTGTTGGGAACTTTTGCTCTGGCATTAGCTTTTGCGGGAAATGACTTAGTCAACTTTATCGGTATGCCTTTGGCCGGTTATTCGACCTACCACGACTACATCGCCAACAGCAACGGCGTCAGTCCCGATCAGTACTTGATGACCTCTCTTCTCGATTCGGCTTCAACGCCTTCCATATTCCTCATCGGTTCAGGCGTAATTATGGTTGTCGCCCTGCTCACCTCCAAAAAAGCACATAACGTAATCAAAACTTCTCTCGACCTATCCCGCCAAGAAGCCGGAGAAGAAAGTTTCGGGACTTCTCCCATCGCTCGTAAATTGGTGCGCATGACAACAAATACATCTTCTTTTATTGTCAATAACATACCGCCCAAAGCCAGAACTTGGCTCAACGCCCGATTCGACAAAGACGAAGTCATACTCGAACACGGTGCGGCATTCGACTTAATTAGAGCCTCGGTAAATTTGGTGCTTGCCAGCTTGTTGATCGCATTGGGAACCTCGTTGAAACTACCCCTATCCACTACCTATGTCACCTTTATGGTTGCTATGGGTACATCTCTTGCCGACAGAGCTTGGGGACGCGATAGTGCCGTTTACCGTATCACCGGAGTCATCTCCGTTATCGGAGGTTGGTTTCTCACAGCCGGAGCCGCTTTTTTGATTTGTTTTACAGTGACGATGATTGTCTACTTCGGAGGTAGTATCGCTATTATCCTGTTGGGAGCATTAGCCGCTTATATGCTCATACACAGCCAAATATCATACAATAAAAAACTAAAACAAGAAAAAAACAGCTCGCTGGCACAACAGATGGTCGCCAACAAAGACAAGCAAGAAGCACTTGTCTTATTGAGAAAATTCAGCCGGGAAGAATTCGCCAAAGTCCTCGAATGGAGTGCCAACCTATATCATCGCGTCACCACCGGTTTCCTCAACGAAAGTTACAGAACCCTGCGCAAAGCGATGGGCGATATAGAAACGGAACGGCGATACTTCAAACAAGTAAAACGTTTGGGAACCATAGGAGTCTCCCACTTGAATGACAAAGTAGGATTAGAAAAAGGTCTCTATTATTTTCAAGGGAACGATTTCTCTTACGACATTATCCACTCCATAAAAAGAACCTGCGAACCTTGTTTGGAACATACCGACAATAATTTCAATCCTTTGGAGCAAAATCAGAAAGACAGCTTTGGAGAGATAGCGCAATCGATCGTATCGTTCTTGGAGGAAAGCCGGCAATCGATCGAAAAAGATGCGTTCGGAGATCTTGCCGCCCTCTACAATCAAGGGAATATACTCATCAATCAATTAGGTGTACTCAAACGGGAAGAAATACGTCACATGCGGGAACAAGTCTCCTACATCAAAGTAGGAATCGTTTACCTCACTGTCATTCAAGAATCCCAAAATGTAGTAGCTTACACGATAAACCTGTTGAAAATGAATCAAAAATTTCAGGAAGGGAATTAATAATCACATAAAGTCTCAATTTGCATCTTTTAATTTTTGAGAACTTGGGTTGCCTTTTGCGGGAGTAAAGGGCAACTCTCTTTTTATAGACAAAAATAGGGCTTATCATTTCTGAATATACCCTATCGGTTATAATGGCTCAGTCGATAATTTAGCAAAGATATGACTCCGTGGAAAATCAGAAAGAATTATGTTTTTACACATCTAACCCCTCTCCTCAGAAACCATCGATTCTTCGGTGTCTTCCCTATATTGCTAACGCAACTCACCGTAATGCTATGGAACACGGCAGAGGAGAAGGGTAAATGCAATCCTTCTCTTTCGATAAAATAATGTGGCAGAAAGGTATTAAACCTCCTCCTCTGTGTTTTGCACCGCAAAATATAGGGGAGGTGTCCGAAGGACGGAAGGGTTAGTTCTACAAAGATACTATATGCCATCTTTTCAACCCCTCTCCTCGTCGCTATCGCTCCTCTGTCTCTCCCCTATATTTCCCCTACGGAAACACAGGGGAGAAGTGTTAGTACCTTCGATAACAGGAACAGAGAGGTATGTGTCTCCCTCCTCCTCTGTGTGGAGCAGCCATATAGGGAAGGTAGCACACAGTGACGGAGAGGTTAAAAAATATCCGCAACAGAGGAAACGTATCAACCTCATCGATTAGTCCGAAATGTGATTATTTACAAAGAATTCATCTCTAAAATTCAAGCCTATCCCCCACGGATTTTCTACCGAATCTTATGCTTCGATTTCATATTATTTTTCTTCATGAGGAACGATACGAATCCCCACGTCGGCAATTCCTCTGATACGATCGTCCCGCATAGCTTGTTGCACAGTGAAGACATGTTCCTTCTCGCCCGAAAAGCGGAAATCGTCATTCAGCAAAACCTCCTGCTGATAATAAGAGCCCCAACCTCCGCCCGACCATCGACCGAACTCATCGGCCAATTCACAATTTACCGTATCGGTTTTCAAAACTCCGCCCTCGTCGTTGTAAGAAACGAAAAGCCACAAATTCCTATACGTATAATCTCCGTTATGCCGCAGAGACAAATAGACATCATACCGGTTCACAGTATCGGGAACTTCCGGTGTAAAGCGTTGTACGTCCCGTTTGAACCAGCCGTTTTTAGGAAGGGTATTAAACTCGTTATACACATCGGTTCGCCCGCAGGAGACCGTGCCTCCCAGCAAAAGACAAACGATACCTGTATTTACCAAGTTCCTCCACATACGCCCATCTATTCTTTCTTATCGGAAGCGGCAGGTTTAGACAAAATGTTTTCACTACCGTTGCGAGCAGCAGCCGTATGGTTGCCATTGTCATTTCCGCCCTTTTTATTTCCATCACGGGAAGCCTTGTTCTGATTCCGATTGTTATTATTAGAACGGTTATTGCGCTCGCCCGACTGTTGACGACGATTGTTATTACCTCCGTTATTATTCCGTTTCTTATTTTTCTTCGCCTTATCGAAGCGAGTCAAACTGTCTTGTCCCACTACATCTTCGAAATCACGACGTTCGGGAGCACGAGCTCCGGCTTCCGACTCCAATGTATCGGGCTTTATTCCTTTCTTATTCAAAGCGATTACCTCGAATACCCTATCGGCAGAAATCGTTACCAAATTGGCGGCAATAGACTTATCGGTCGAATAAGTCATCTCACGTTTGAAAATATCGGTTTTAAAGTGATAATAGGTATTCATCTTCGTTTCCAACGGAATCTCTCGCGATGGTAAGCGCTTCTGGGCTTCCACGTATGCATCAGCCTCATAATTCAAGCAACATTTCAATTTGGCACATTGTCCGGCCAACTTTTGAGGATTGAGGGCTATATCTTGGAAACGGGCAGCACTGGTCGCTACCGAGACAAAGTTGGTCATCCAACCCGAACAGCACAATTGACGACCACAGGGTCCCAAGCCCCCGATACGTCCGGCCTCCTGACGCGCCCCGATCTGCTTCATCTCGATACGCACCCTGAACGCTTCGGCCAACACTTTAATCAACTGGCGAAAATCGACCCGCTCGTCGGCAATGTAATAGAAGATAGCCTTATTACCGTCTCCCTGATATTCGACATCGCCGATCTTCATATTCAAATGCAAATCTTCGGCAATCTTGCGGGCTCGAATCATCGTATCATGCTCTTTCGCCTTAGCCTCTTCGAATTTTTCCAAGTCATTAGGTTTGGCTTTCCGATAGACACGCTTTAACTCCGGATTATCGATCTTTACATTGTTCTTTTTCATCTGTATCAAGACCAAACGCCCGGTGAGAGTAACCTCACCGATATCATGACCGGGCGAAGCCTCGACAGCGACCAAATCGCCGGGAGCGAGTTTGATATGAGTTGTATTACGGTAATATCCTTTTCGGGTATTTTTGAAACGCACCTCGACCAAATCGGTATCGTCGTGCGATTCGGGAATATCGGACAGCCAGTCGTAGACTTCCAATTTCGCACCTTTCCGACGACAAGCGCACGGGTCGAGCTGTGTTTTTTCCGACGGATTTATCGTATTGTTATCGTTTGTATTATCCATTTTGAATTTGTCGTTAACAAGAACAAAGCCATAGATCGTACACGAATTTCATTCGGGTAACGCCCTACGGCCTCGTCATTCGTTTTTAAAGTGGAGCGGTATGGCGTCTCCTTGTTATTTGGCGAAACTTACAGCCCGAGTTTCCCGGATAACAGTAATCTTCACCTGACCGGGATAAGTCATCTCGTCTTGAATACGTTTTGCAATTTCGGTAGACAAGTTTTCGGTTTCGGCATCGCCTATCTTATCGGCTCCGACAATCACCCGCAATTCGCGGCCGGCCTGTATGGCATAGGTCTTCAACACGCCCGGATAAGACAGAGCCAACTGTTCGAGATCGTTCAACCGTTTAATGTAGGCCTCGACGATTTCACGACGGGCGCCGGGACGAGCTCCCGAAATAGCGTCGCACACTTGTACGATAGGAGCCAACAGACTGGTCATTTCGGTTTCGTCGGGATGAGCTCCGATAGCATAACAAATGTCGGGGTTTTCCTAATATTTCTCCGCCAACTTCATGCCTAACAATGCATGCGGCAATTCGGGTTCCTCATCGGGCACTTTACCTATATCGTGCAACAAACCGGCCCGACGGGCTTTCTTGGGATTCAAACCGAGTTCCGAAGCCATAACGGCACAAAGGTTCGCCGTTTCACGAGAGTGTTGCAGCAAGTTCTGCCCGTAGGAAGAACGGTATTTCATTTTACCCACCAGACGAATCAATTCGGGATGCAGACCGTGCACGCCTAAATCAATGGCAGTGCGTTTACCGGTCTCGATAATTTCTTCCTCGATCTGTTTCCGCACTTTGGCAACCACCTCTTCGATACGTGCCGGGTGGATTCGGCCGTCGGTTACCAACTGATGCAAGGCCAGACGGGCGATTTCACGGCGAACGGGATCAAAAGCCGAAAGCACAATGGCTTCGGGGGTATCGTCCACGATAATTTCCACCCCGGTAGCCGCTTCGAGAGCTCGGATATTACGACCTTCACGCCCGATAATACGGCCCTTGATTTCATCGGATTCGATATGGAATACCGTAACCGAGTTTTCGATAGCCGTTTCGGTCGCTACCCGTTGGATACTTTGTATCACGATACGTTTCGCTTCCTTGTTGGCCGTCATTTTGGCATCGTCCATGATGTCGTTGATATAAGAGGCTGCCTGTGTCTTGGCTTCTTCCTTCAAAGATTCGACCAAACGTTCTTTCGCTTCTTCGGCAGAAATTCCCGAAAGGTGTTCGAGCCGTTCCACTTCGGACTTATGAAGTTTTTCCAGTTCTTGTTTTTTCTTCTCTACCATTTCGAGCTGAGTATCGAGGTTGGCGCGAATGGCATCAGTCTCACTTTTCTTCTTTTGCAGATCTTGTTGCTGCTGGGAAAGCTGCATTTCCCGTTGTTTCAGTTTAGCCTCGGCCGACTGTATCTTAGCATTGCGGACATTCGCCTGCTTTTCCATTTCGGCTTTCATGTGAATAAACTTCTCTTTCACTTCGAGCAGCTTGTTTTTCTTAATTACTTCGGCTTCTTTTTCGGCCTCTTCCAAAATCGTTTTCGACCGAGTCGCCAGCAGATAGCGGTTCACCAGAAAGACAACAAGCCCCCCTATGACCAAACCGCCAATTACTGAAAAAATCAATAGTATGTAATTCATCTTTTCTAAATTATAGTTATAAAAAAAGCACTACCAACCTGTCCTTTCGAAGGACCTGTCGCAGTGCAGGAATTATCTCTCTTTTCCGTACCGTTATTCTCCGGTATGTCCGTCTAATATCTTCGCAGCCTCGGCTTCAAGTTTTCTTAAATCGGCCAGCAAGGTTTTACGGTCTTGTACCATTTCACAGTACAATCGAGCCATCTCTACCGCCACCATCGCCATCATAGATTCCGCATCCATCAATCCGTCTTTATACTTATCCTTATAAAAAGCCCAACGCTTGTTGAACAAGTCGGCAGCATCTCTCCAATATTTTTCGTCCGCTCCATAATCGACCCGCAAGGCTAACGGGGTTTTCAGATCGGCGATCCTCAGAGTTATTTTTAATTTATCATCGTTCATAGCATCTATTCGTTCAAGAGTGAGATGCATTTATCGATTTCCCGCACTAATCTGGCAAACCTGACTTTTGTTTCTTCGGTACTCGAACCATCTTGCCCCGCAACCGTCTTCGAGAGTTTCAAATTTCCATATCTTTTCTCCAACTCTTCGTACTTACTTTGCAAAGCCTGCATCTCTTGTTTCTGATGCATCAACTGCTCTTTCAAAATACCGTTTTCGTTCTCGAAAGCTTTACATAAATCACTCATAGCATGAAACTTAGCAATCAGTGAATCTATTATGTCTTTCGAACTTCCGGCCATTATCCCACCAAATTTCTATACAAATATAGGTATTTCCCGCCAAAAGCTGTAACATCGACCCAATTATTTCTTTTTTTCTCTCTTTTATTACAAATTTTAATCTTATTTAGTACCTTATTTACTATAAAGCCATAGGGGAAAAACCTTCAACTCCGCTATCCTTAATCGAATTTGAAAATTTCAAACAGATTACCCGCTCGAAAACTCAAACTACACCGGTCGGCTCGGACACAACGTTGCACCACCTATCGCAAAAACTACTGTCTACCTGTGACTTCGAGGGATGCAAAATCAGGTTTATCAGCGTCTGAGTAAGCAGTTCACCCGAAGACAGTCTCGACGGGGTTCAACTGCAACTTCCCTTAGACGACCCTCCTTAAAAATCCTGACTATATCCAATTACCACGCGACTTTCTGCACGATACGCCCACCGCGATTGTCGGTGAGAGTTACCACATAGATACCCGAAGCGAGGCCGGTGGTGGGAATAATCACCTCGCCCGGTTCACCGTCAAGGTATTCGCACCACACCAAGCGGCCGGTAGTGTCGATGAGTTCGGCCAGGCGGTAACCGTCGCCCGGCAGGGTCACGACCAAGGCATCGGGCGTGCGGGCGATGCGCAGGGCTGCTACACGGGTCTCGCCTACGGCCAGTATGCAGTTGCCGTCGTCCAGAGGAGTTCCGTTGTGGTTATCCTGTAAATAGATATATTCTCCGTTCTCCCGCAGATAATAAAGAAAATAATTATCGTCGTCACATGGTCTGTCTGGATATGGACAGCCTTCATGATCATCGAAAGTCCATAGGGTTCCCTGATTCATATCGCCGATGCCTTCCATCCAGTAGCCTATATAATAGCCATAACTATTTTTGAAGTAGATGCACTTGCGTTCTTTCCCGGCAAATTCGACGGTTTTTACATCGTATACGGTTATATTTATATCAGTATCTAAGGAATTGTGCATGTTGCTCAAGATAATACCATCGCCTTTGGTCAGGTTGAAATCATAGCCTATCTCTTCTTCCGTACCTCGGAAATATACTTGTCGATTCTCTTCCCTAATTTGTTTGGCCAAGGGGATTCTATCCCAGTCGGGACATTCGCCCGTGAGAGAGATGTTCTTGTATGCCTTGCCGTTGATGGTTGTGTCGCCTGCTATGCGGTAATGGACATAATTGCCCGTTAAGTCGCCGCCGTGGTAATAGTACTCGGCCTCGTAATAGCCGTATTCACAGTCTCTGACAAACGGTTCGTACGACCGGCCAAACTCGCACTCGTCGCGCAGCGTGTTGACTGTCCCTTTATATTCATAGTCGCCGGTCTCCATATTCTTTATGTATCCGAGCCGGTTGTGAGGGTCCCCGATTTCTTCTGTCGTAGCTTCGAAGGGGAAGAAGAATCCCCGGCAGGGTTCGAGGCTCCCGAACCCTTCGATATAACTGCCCGACGACAGTTTGATGCGTCGCCGCAGCTGGTCGTTATTCACGGCTATGGTGTCGATATGAATCACCGGCTCGCCTTCGGGATTGAGCCGGGTAGGCACCCGGTCGCCGGGCTTCTCGACGCTGAAGTCGTAGAGTACCGTCTCCTGTTCGTCGCCGGGACGCAGGCAATAGACCACCCGATCGTCCTCGCGAGCCAGGCCATAGAGTGTCTGCCCCTCTTCGAAGGGGCAGCTCTCGCTCACATAGCATTTCTTGTACGACACCCCGCCGACTACCGTATCGCCCTCGACCCGATAGCATTCGTCATATCCCCACTTTACCCCTTCACGCACGAAAGGCACATATTCATAGGTGCCCCATCTGGGCCACTCGGGTTGGTAGATAAGGCGGTTCTCTATATTTTCAAAGGACTCTAACCGGTCGAGATATTTTGTCCCCGCTTCGGTGTCGGGATTGCAAAAGGGATAATAGAGATTATTACGCTTGCCGGTATAGCCTATACCCTCGATGCAGACTCCATCGACATCCTTCAGTTTGATTCGTCTCCTGTATGTGTTGTTGACGAGTATCGTGTCAATCCACTCGACCTCCATGCCGAAATAGGGCGGGTCGTTGTGCCAGGCCCACATGGTATCGCCAGCCTGCTCTACATTGAAGTCGTAGATGGGAATTTCGGATTTCTGGGGAACCGTATCGAAATGATCTATATTTACATCCACTTGATAGACGACTTTATTCTCTTCACGCAGGAATATCAAAATCTTTGCCCTGTACGAAAAGTCGGGCATATAGGCATAGGCATAGAGTTGCCCATTCACATATCGGTTATCCGGCAAAATAGTCATCGTCTGTCCATCACTAAATGTATATCGAACATTCTCCCGCACAATGGGCACATATTCATACTCCTGCGCCTGACTGGCGATGCAGCCGAGACATATCAGCGCGAAACTCCAAAGTAGTGATTGTGTTTTCATATCTGTGAGTTTTATTTAAATTCGACATTTGCTCCTGCTTTTGCTTCAAAGCCAGGCTGTATCTCTATTTCTTCGCCGGCTTCAATTTGCAGGGTACCGCCCCCTTCGACAAGTCCGCCGGAAAGAATGGCTTTACCAGTGTTTTTGATAATCAATGTAGCTCCACCCTTTATGATGAGTCCGTCGCCAATCCATACATCGCCGTTCGATTCGAAAGTCAGTACGCCTGATTCTATAACCACATTCCCTTCGGTGCGGTTCGTATCTACCGCTTTACCGATATGAATGTCGTTCACCTGGAAATATTGCGAAGCGTCTAACGTGTCGTTTTGCAGATACAACGGTGCCACATAAGGTATGGCATTGCTTTTATATACTGTTACGATGCTGCTGGGTGAGGCATTGGCAAATGTGATATTTGTACTTGTCGCCTCTTTTACCTCGGGCAGTTGATTGACTCCCGACGTAATGGCGATCTTGCTGCCTGTTATTCCTGCACCGGATACGGTAATCGAGTGATCGGTTCGAGTTACCGATATATCGCTGTAAACCGATGGAATATCGGTCCACATGGAGAATTCGGGACAGCCAATTAGATGGTGAGCCAAAATAACTTTATGAGCAAGATCTGTATTAACTTCATTAACAGAATCTTTATTCTCATTTAAATACGCCTTCGAAAGAGCCTCCGCTGCTCCAATGCAATTACCCGCCTTGATTAAGTTGACAAATTCTTCTTCCAATGTGGCCGAAGCATAATTTTTATAATAGCCTTCACGTGTATTTCCCAAAAAGGCAGGGCCACCATATAACCCAGCCACAGTAAAGGAACTCCCTATATTGTATGGAATATTATAACTGCCATAGATATCAAATGGTGTTGTTGTACAGGCTATTGAATAGGCTATGGCCGGATAATCGTGATTGGTCAAGCAATCCAATCCGTGACCGCTTTCTTGGATAAAACCTCCTGGACTAACATTTTGGAATGCTGTAATCACGCGGTTGCTATCAACATGAGCACTATTACTTACCACTATATGTGAAGGGGCTCCATGTCCATGCCAGCTTAAAAAGCCATATCGATTGTTCATCTCGTCGATTACCTGCTTCCCGGTTGGCCCGGTGGTTTCATTGGCATCGAAAGAGGGCTCTTCTTGCATGATTTTATGCTCGATAAAGGTCGTCTCCCAAGCTCTTTTTATTATCTCGGCTTCATTATTTTCTTGTAATTGGTCGCTTTGACAGTAAAAGGCTTTCTTCAAATAGCTGAAATCTCCATTACCGGGATTGCGCTCATATCGCAACAATTTCTCGGTATAATTCTCAACTTCTTGTGAGGTGGTACACAACAGCCTTCCTACAAAAATTTCGGGATAATGATCTATTTGATCGGCATTAGGCTCTCCATAACAACGATTTCTGTTTGAGTCCCAATCCCCATTAAAATCGCTAAAATATAAGTCTGTAGGTATCATTTTATCGATGTTGTCAGGTTGGCTCATTATATCATAATCTTTCCTATAACCATACCTGATTGGGAGTATGCGATAATCTCCGGCCAACAGAGCATATTGGAGGGAACCTAATTTGTAGGCATGTTCCAGATAAGCCCGTAGCTTACCGGCATCGTCGTTGATATAGGATAGGGTATCCCCTTGTTGAAACTCTTGGCATGCCAGAATATCTTCGATACAGACTACTCCCGCCGAAAGGCCTTTTTGCCGTTTCCACCCTAATAGGCGATCAAAAGCCGGTGCCAATGCTCTACTTGTGACAACCGTGTATTCATAGCTGGGTAAAACCGTCGCTTCGTTAAGGGGTACCGTTGCATGCGCTATGGTTATTGGTGCAAATCCATCGACCTGCGAAGGGTTGACTACCAGCCGTTTGGTTTGTTCCCGACCCCATCGATGAACCCTTCGTGAATTTTGGCGGGTAATAGCCCAAAGTATCGGTGTTGGGGCAGAAGCCAGTGTCGTATTTCCATTCCTTAATGTATAGTCGAGCCGAATTGTCACAGAATTGCGAAACATCATCTCCCCGTTGGCCGGAGCATAGCTTATCGGCCATACGGCTATGGTGACGATGTGGTTATCGCCATCGAGAAAACCTTCATTGACAACCTGTACCGGAGATATTGGGCAATATCGGCTACTGTTGTATACAACACTATCTGGAAAAACAAACGGGATATCGGCGGAGTCAATCGGTTGTACTGGCTGAACGGGATAAACAGGTAATGTGTAATGTTCTGTAACGGTATTCTGTTCTGTGATGGTTACCGTAAAATCGACAGCATTGTAAGGGACCGAAAAGCGCAGGTAGTGAACCGGCAATTCGGGGGATCCGATGTTACCCTCTCCCCATAAATCGAGATATTTAATTTTCAAGTACGAAACACGATCCACCACGGTTGTGTCGATACTTAGAAGATTGCGATCGAAAGTCACCGTGTGAGTCAGCTGGGCATTTAGGAGTTGAGCCAAGCAAAGGCATGATAGAGAAACGGCTATATGCCGAAACCGCATAATAATCGGATTCATACACTCACCTCCTTTCCCTTATTTAGTCAATACCATACGTTTGCTGTCTATCTCTTTCCCATCGGCTATGAGCGAGTAAATATACATACCGGCCGAGAGCTCGGAACCTTGTAAAGTTACACAACTTTTACCTCGGTCGACAATTTCAATCCGACGTATTTGAGTACCTTGCATATCGTAAATATACAAGTCTGCCTGTACCGTTTCATAAGGTAAAGCAAACCGTATGAATGTGGTAGCGCTAAACGGATTAGGATTGTTTTGGTAAAGTGCAGGAACGATAGTGTTCTCCGACTCGATAGAGGCCGTATTCCGTTCGGATCGACGGAGCGGTGATACGGGTTCTCCACCCTTGTGCTTCAATGCAACCAACTCCTGCTGTAATTGGGCAATGACAGTTTCTTGCGAATCGACTTTGGCTTGAATTTCGTTTAAAGCATTCACAATCAGAGGAACCATACCCATATAATCGACATACATATAGCCCAACGAATCGATTCGCACCAATTCAGGATAAACCTCTTTTACCTCCTGAGCCAAAAAACCAAATCGGGTACGGTTATCGCCTTTAACATTTATCTTACGATTTTGGGCAGAATCAGAAGGGGCACTTACGTTTAAGCGAAAACTAACGCCTGTAAGTTGCTCTAATCCGGACAGGGTATTGGAGAGAGGAGTTATATTACCCTTGAATCGACTGTCGGAAAGGGTATAAAAATTGCCGATGACATCAGAAGAAAAATAGACTTGGTCTCCGTAAGTGTCGGCATCATATTGCATAATCGAACCCGCATCGGTGGTCATCTCTACACCCGATGCCCCGTGCAGATGCAATCGAGGCGATTCTCGTCCATCAGTTCTATCGGGATAACGCCCCACAAAGACATCGAGGTCAGATTGATTTTCGGTATATCTCGAGTTGAAAGAAACTCGGGTAATCCCTGACGTATTACTGGGGTAAAGACTTATCGCAGCATTACCGATCGTGTTTTCTCCATAGTTGCCGACTAAGATATTTCCTTCACCATTTTCAATTTTCATTTGCCCCATTACACTTACAGATAGACAACATGCTACAACTAAGATAGATAACCCGGTTTTCATAATCGAGTAAAATTTTAATTTCGTTTTTTAGAATATTAAGGTTCCTAATCGCTTGCTTCTCGATAGTTCCTAACAGTTATATCGTGGTATGTCACAGCTCCAAAAACGTATTGGTTTGGAATCGATCTACACAGATCGACACTTTTCAAAGGTAATAAAAACTTTTAATAAATCTATAATTATGAAAGAGGAAAATGTACCTATCCGACGGCTTTTTCTAAACTCTCCCGATAGAGAACAAACAGGCATTCCTACCCTTCACTTGATAAAAGAATTACCATAATCTAAAACTGGGAGTAAATGAAAGGAACCAGTTCGCTCGAACGCACCTGCAAAACAAAGAAGAGTACCAGCGCCAGAATAGCTGCCTTAACTACCAGCGGCGACCACGAAAGCTCGCGTTGCAGCCACTGCGACCAGCGATGCGGGGCAAAATGGAGCAGATAACCGACTACCAAAGCCACGAATATAACGGCGTATCCCGACACGAAGGCGGGAATGGCTTCGGGACGGAAGTTGGTGAATATCTGGGTAAATATCTGTCCGGCAACATCAAGAGAAGGCGACCGAAAGAATATCCAGCCGGCGGCCACAACATGGAACGTGAGCAAAACATGAAAGAAATGGCGGATAATACCCGGGCGATCATCTTTCGCCACAGGGAATATACGCCGATAAACTTTATGGACAATCAACAAAACTCCATGCCAAGCTCCCCATATCACAAAAAGCCACGAAGCTCCATGCCAAAGTCCACCCAGCACCATAGTTATGAACAAATTGAAATAGGTACGGATTTTGCCTCGACGATTCCCGCCCAAAGATATATAGAGATAGTCTCGCAACCAACTCGACAAAGAGATATGCCAGCGACGCCAGAACTCGGTAATAGAACCCGACTTATAAGGAGAATCGAAATTGATTTTAAAACGATACCCCATAAGCAAGGCTATGCCGATAGCCATATCGGAATAACCCGAAAAATCACAGTATATCTGCAAGGTATAGCCATAGACACCCATAAGATTCTCGAATCCGGTATAGAGCATGGGATTGTCAAAAATGCGGTCTACGAAATTGACACTAATGTAGTCGGAGATAACTACCTTTTTAATCAACCCGCACATGACGAGAAAAAGACCTTCGCCCAACAGCATAGGTGTAATCTCCAACGGACGGTGTATCTGAGGGACAACGTCTTTCGCCCGAACTACGGGACCCGCCGCCAACGGAGGGAAAAACGAGAGGTAAAAAACATAATCTCTCAAACTCGTCACCGGGGACATTTGCCGCCGATACACATCTATAATATAGCTCAACGAACGGAAAGTGAAAAAAGAGATACCGATGGGCAACACAATATCCAACGGCTCGAAAGGCTCACGGGTGAAATCGGCAATCGTACCCAGTAACAAGTTCGTGTATTTGAAATAACAGAGCATCCCCAAATTGACCGCCATGCTCATCAAAACGAAAAATCGACGCATCCATTTCCACGAAACCCAACCTAAAAGCCTCCCCAACGAATAGTCCGAAAGGGCGACGAAAAGCAACAACAGGAAACACAGCCCACTCGATTTATAATAGAAATAGAGAGAAAAAAGTATTACGAAGTAGATACGCAAAGTATCGCGCCTCGCCAACAACCTGTATATCCAGACAAATCCGACGAAAAGGAACAGAAACAATCCGGTATTGAACATGAGCGGATTCTGCTCGTCATAAACAAACAAATCCACGACTTTCGATACGTCGATACTTTCCCAAAAGGAGATCGCACCGGTCTTTATATTATTGAGCCACTCTATCCACATATTCCTGATAAGCTTTCATAAGAGCACGATACAACATTTCGCCCTGTACCCGATAGCCCGTCTCGGTGCAATGGGTGCGGTCATAGGCCATGAACCCGGCCTTCCGCCATTGCGAGGACGAACCTTCGCCTCCGGCAATTTCGTACCAATCCCAACAAGCTAGCCGATGCTCCACCGCATAGGAACGAATCGTTTCCCGAACGAGCTTTACCCGAGCATTCGGCGTATAATAAACTCTACGTTTTTTATTTACGCGACGCACCCGACGCCGAGCACATTCGGCCGGAGTAGTCAGCAAAATTTGAGCCTGCGGACAATCTTTTCGCAAAGACGAAACGACGGTATCGATCTGTTTATATAACTCGTCGCGGGTCAAAGAGGTGGAAAACGACTCATTCGTACCCAACGACAAAACAATAAGCGACGGCGAGAGTGCTGCCACCTGCTCGGAAAAGCCGGGAATGGCAGCATAACTACTGTAAAAAGCCCCGTTGTTGCCGATAGTGTGGTAAAGAATTCCGCTCTCACCGGTTTCAAGGCTCGCTCCATAAATGGCCAAAGGCGTCTCTTTCGAGACGGCTTCTCCCGTAAGATGAACGCTACACACGGACTCCTCCCACGAAAAATGGGTTAAAAAAGGTAATCGGGTTTCACCCTCGACCAAAAAGGGTTCTGAAATTACTCCCGGGAAAGAGTCGACCGGCGCATGGAACAAACGAACTATCATGAAACCTGCACGGTCATCGGTCATACTAAGCGTGGAAACCGTCAAATCAATGCGACCGTTACGGGGTACAATAGCTATACCGCCTACTCCCGGTGTATAGTTACTATATTTCCGCCCTACACAACGAGAAAAATTCCAACTTCCGTCCGCCACGACCGAATAATCTCTCGGTTCATTGGTCTTCGCTAACTTCAAAGGAACGACCAACCCACGCCCTGCATCCCCGAACCTTCGCTGCAACGGTAATCGGACAGCCTCGGTGAGAAACCCTGCCTGAACATGCGAATCGCCGATATGAACCATCGCCACTACCCGAGGAACAGTATCCGTGTCGTTCTGCAACCGTACCATTCCATCGAACAGAGCCGACCAATCGGCATCGTTAAACTCGATAACGTTTTTCTCTTTTTTCAAAAAAGAGGGTACAGTAACCGTGTCGCCTGTCAGCTGTGCACAAAGTTGCACTGCCAGCACTGCGACAACGAAGAAAAACCCTATTACCGACAAACGAAATTTCATAAGCCTTCCCGATTCATTTCATACTCCAACGACTTGACAAACTCGGTCGCCAATCGTTTACCGCCTTTATGGTTAATGTGCGTATAGTCTTTATTCGCCTGCCCGTTAGCGACATAATCGAGCATCCCGTTGTGCCCTCCCATCGCCTCGTATGTATCCCAAAAAACGACACCAGCACTTCGTGCCGCACGACGTTGCGCTTCGGAAAGAGCGACTACCGCCGGCATTGTAACGAAAGCCCCGTTCGCTTTGCGACTGCGATCACCTACTCCCATCAATATAATATCGGTATGCGGATAACACTCCCGCAAGTGACGAACAACCTCTGTCATCTTACAGGCATAAGACCCGTAATGCAAAATTTCGGGAGTCATCACATTCAGTCCGTATTGCAACACAATGGCATCGTAGGGAACGATACTGTCCATCTGAACCGCCCTTTCTCGGGACAACGCCCCGAGCGAAAGACCCGAATAACCACGAGTCGATATATTATCGACAGCAATGCCCTGCACATCGTCCAGCCACACGCCTATGGCCGCAAATCCCGGCGTATTTCCCACCCTTACTTGAAAACGTGGGGTTTGCCCCTCTACCACCAAAGATTGAATCTCATGAGAACCCGCAACGGGAAAAATCTGCCATTCGCCATCGGCTATTTTCAACTCGACCGAGCAATCCTGCCGGGCGATAAATACGAACCGAGACAGTGCCCAACTATCGGCATGTTCTATTTTCGCAGTCCCTCTGTATTGAGCCGTAGCACCCTCCAACGGTACGAAATACTGCTGTTGCAAAGTCATGACTTTCCAATCGACTTCTTTGGGTTTCAATACACTATGCACTTCCCAACCTTCGCCCGACTGTATGACCGACCGACGAAATCCGGGAAAATCGGAATGCATAGACACGTATCCCACACCACTTCCACCATACCGGGATTGCAACAAACTTCGCACATCTTGCGTGAATATATCGGCCTCGATAAACGAATCGCCCAAAAATGCCAAACGCACGGGACGTCCCAATGAGGCTCGTTCCTTCAAGGACGAGAGAAGATGAGACAAACCATTTTTCCCCGGCGAGAAATCTTCGAACAAAACCACATCGCCGTCCCGTCGGGGAAGATTCCCGACCTCTGCCGTATCGGACGAAATATTCGTTACGAGAAGAGTGTCGGCTGTTTCTTGTACCCTTATCGTATCGGGCACGACTTGCCGATCCTGCGGCTCATCTTTCTCCACAGAGGAAAGAGAATCCACCCCCTCGTTCAACCACTCCATTCCCTCCTCCTGCCACTCTGCATCGCCCGGCAAATCCAAATCTTGCTCATCGACACGGATATCGGAAAAGAGATCGACAGGTTTCGTCGCGAATCCACCCCACTCCAAAACAGGCAACTGAGTCAGGAGAAACAGAAAAACGAGAGAGAGCACCAACAGAGCAACCACATGCCCGTCTTTGTATTTAGAGGAATTATTCCCTTGCTTTTTATTCTTCACTTCGGCTATTCAAATGAGACTACAAAAATAGAGAAAGGAGAGTGGAGAAAAAAGAACTCGCCCTATTTTTCTACCAAGCTACCTTCCATTTCCGCATTTCACACAAAAATAGGGAAAGATTTATATCTACGAACGATTCCTTCCAAATTTCACTCGCCCCATTCACATTTCTTACAGTTCTCTCCCTCCTCATGATTTTTTCAAGAAACAACTATCCTATTTGCTTTTTTCAGATTTTTTTTCTAATTTAGCTTTCAGAATGTTGACACTCGCCCTATTACCGCCAATCGACGACTGGGTATACATCGTGGTCTATACGATATATGCCATTACCATACTGGGTACGATCGTGATAATCATCACAGAGAATCGCAATCCGGTAAAAAGTTTGGCATGGGTGCTCGTATTGGCATTTCTTCCCATCGTAGGATTGGTTTTCTATATTTTTTTCGGGCAGAATTTCAAGGCGAAAAGAATGGTTTCCCGACGCATAAAGAGGAAATTACGAAAGCGGGATTATCATTCGATCGTCAATATCGACAGTCTTCCACTGAGCGAGGAGAGCAAGCAAGAGATAAGATTGTGCCACAGTTTGTGCAGTGTACCGTATTATTCGGGAAGCCACGTGAAGATATTCACTTCGGGAGAAGACAAATTCAAACACTACCTGCAAGATTTGGAGATTGCCCAAGAGTATATCCATATCCAATACTACATCTTCGAGGACGATAAACTCGGTAACCGAGTCAAGGAGGTTTTGCTTCGATGCGCCCGCCGAGGCATACAAATAAGAATCCTATACGACGATGTGGGTTGTTGGTCGGTGAAAAAACGATTTTTCAAAGAGATGCAGGATGCAGGAATCGCCGTACGTCCTTTCCTTGAAATCACGTTTCCCCAACTCGCCAGCCGAATCAATTACCGGAACCACCGCAAAATAACGGTCATCGATGGAAAAATAGGCTACATAGGAGGCATGAATATCGCCGACCGCTATGTCGAAGGGACCAAATGGGGAACGTGGCGCGACACACATTTGCGCATCGAGGGGCCTGCGGTAAGAGGATTACAATTGTTGTTCGCCGTCGATTGGAGCTACGAATGCAAAGAGGTTCTTTC
>ENA-OURC01000317-OURC01000317.1-human-gut-metagenome-genome-assembly--contig:-NODE-317-length-18399-cov-4.78031_pt1 | contig 18399 bp, 15 predicted proteins | sample MGYA00243026_ERZ508738 | MGnify/ENA primary metagenome ERZ508738 (study PRJEB26277, sample SAMN04329806) | human gut metagenome | biome: human-associated habitat | host: Homo sapiens | place: USA...
CTACGCCCAGCACCTCGGCACCCGCCGCACGCAACGCCTCGACCACTTCGATACACGATCCCGCCGTCGAAATCAGGTCTTCGATCACCACGACCTTCTGCCCCTTATCGAGCTTACCCTCGATCTGATTCCCTCGACCGTGATCCTTCGAGCCGCTGCGGACATATCCCATCGGCAGGTCGAGGATCGTCGCGGCGATGGCCGCATGAGCGATGCCTGCCGTCGAGGTGCCCAGCAGCACCTCCGCACCGGGGAATTTGGCGCGGACTATCCCCGCAATCGCGGCCTCGACCTTCTTCCGCACCTCGGGGGCGGTCAGAATCAACCGGTTGTCGCAATAAATCGGGCTTTTGATACCGCTCGCCCAGGTAAACGGCTGCTCGGGGCGCAGGAATACCGCACCGATCGAGAGCAGGCCTTTGGCAATTTCTCTTTCCATAACTATTTCTACATTCTTTAGATTGTCATTCCTTTTTCCGCAAAAACGGCTTTCCGCCTATCGTTCGTCGAGGGCCATACGGAGTACGGCCTCCACCTCGTCGGGCATAATACCGCCCTCGTGCACTTTCTTGTCCCCGACGTAAAATGTCGGTACGTAATAGTAGTCGTAACGGTCGGCCACTTCGGGTTCGGCCAGTTCGTCGATCATCCTGATTTCGATGCGGCTGTACGGTTCCTGCCGCTGCAGTTCCTCCAGATAACCCAGCGCCTTCTTGCAGAAGGGGCACCGGGGCTGATAGAAAAGTGTAACCGGTTTCATAACTTTCTTGATTTAGAGTAAAACTTATTTCTTGCCTGTCGCGGCAATCGGCCTCTTCGGTCGCCGCAATTCGGCGCGCATTCCGTTCGCACGATCCGGCAACACCCGTGCCGACCGAAGTTCCGCGAACTCCACGCTCCCAAACCCATTTTAGACAACTGCCGCACGACACGAATCCCGTCCGTATCGCTCGATCCGGGCCGCAAAGCAGCCCTTCCTTCCGTACCGCCCGAAATACTCCCTACCGTCGCACACTCTATTTCACGAACTCCTCCACGCACCGGCGATAGGCCGCCACGGGATCGGCTGCCGCCGTGATGGGACGCCCAACCACGATATAGTCCGAGCCGATTTCCCGCGCACGCGCCGGAGTCGTGACCCGCACCTGATCGGCCACCTCTCCGTCCGCAAAACGCACGCCGGGCGTAACGGTCAGGAACTCCTTTCCGCAGGCCGCCTTCACCATACCGGCCTCCAGCGGCGAGCAGACCACGCCGTCCAGTCCCGCTTCGCGGGTATTCTGCGCATACTTGACGATCGTATCGTTGATCGAAGCCGAAATGAGCAGCTCGCGCTGCATACGCTCCTCCGAAGTCGAAGTAAGCTGCGTCACGGCGATCAGTAACGGGCGCGTGCCGTCGGGACGGGTCAGCCCTTCGACCGCCGCACGCATCATCTCGATCGTGCCGGCCGCATGCACGTTGCACATGTCCACGTCGAGGCGCGAAAGCACGGCCATCGCCTTCTTGACCGTATTGGGAATGTCGTGCAGTTTCAGATCAAGGAAAATCCGGTGCCCCCGGCGCTTGATCTCACGCACGATTTCGGGCCCTTCGGCATAGAAAAGCTCCATGCCGATCTTCAGGAAAGGTTTGCGGGCCTCGTTCTTAAACAGATCGAGGAACCGGAAAGTCTCTTCGGCGCTGCTGAAATCGCAGGCGATGATTACGTCTCTGTTGGTCATATCTCTTGCTTCTTTATAATTTTCACAAAATTACTTCACGATGCCGATAATATCGGACAGCCGTTCGATCCCCAGCCGCTCCATTTCGCGGGGCAATGCCTCGACGATCTCCTTGCAGGCATAAGGGTTCCGCAGGTTGGCGGCCCCCACCTGTACGGCCGTCGCCCCGGCCATCATCATTTCGATAACGTCGCGGGCCGTTTCCACGCCACCGCAACCCATCACCGGAATCCGGCAAGCCCGGGCTACCTGATAAACCATCCGCACGGCCACGGGGAAGATCGCCGCACCGGAAAATCCGCCCATAACGTTGGCGATGATAGGCTTGCGGCATTTCACGTCGATCCGCATGCCTAGCATCGTGTTAATCAGACAGATGCCGTCGGCCCCCGCCTGCTCGCACGCCCGGGCGATCGCCACGATGTCCGTCACGTTAGGACTGAGCTTGATATAGACCGGCTTGGTAGTCACGGCTTTCACGGCACGCGTTACCTCGGCCGCCGCTTCGGGCGACGTTCCGAAGCTCATGCCGCCGTGCCGCACATTGGGACAGCTTACATTGACCTCGATCAAACCGACCTGTTCCTCCTTGTCGATCCGCTCGCAGCAATAGGCATATTCCTCGACCGAAAAACCGCTGATGTTGGCGATCACCGGCTTGCGGAAGAATGTCTTCAGCCGGGGAAGCTCTTCGCCGATCACCGCATCGATACCGGGATTCTGCAACCCGACGGCATTGATCATCCCCGCCGTACACTCGGCGATGCGGGGCGTGGGGTTGCCGAAGCGTGCCTCGCGCGTAGTTCCCTTGAAGGAAAACGACCCAAGGATGTTGATGTCGTAAAAATCCTTGTACTCGTTGCCGTAACCGAACGTACCGCTGGCCGGCACGACCGGATTATCCAGCCGAAGGCCGCTCAACGTCACCGACGTATCGAAGTTTTTCTTGGGTTCGTTTACCATATAATCTCCTCCTTTTTCAGTACGGGTCCCTCCTTGCAGATGCGTTTGGCCCCGTTTTTCGTCTGACAGGAACAACCCATGCAGCCGCCGAAGCCGCAGCCCATGCGCTCCTCGAAACTCAATTCGCCCGGGATGTCGCCCGTCGCATCGCTCAATGCACGCAGCATCGGCAGCGGGCCGCAGGCGTAAAAATAATCAAAATCCGGCTTCTTTTCAGCGATCGCCGTCGTTACGAAACCCTTTGTCCCGTGCGTGCCGTCCGCTGTCGTTACGAAGACCTCCGCACTGAGCGCCCGAAACTCCTCCTCGTAGAAAACCTCCGAAGCGGTATTGAATCCCAACACCACAGTCACTTTTCTACCCTTGTCAATCAGTTTTTTGGCCAGGTTGTAGAGGGGCGGAACGCCCACTCCGCCTCCGACCAACAGAGGCCTGCGGCACTCCGCATCCGGATCGAAGCCGTTCCCCAGGCCGGTCAGCAGGTCGAGCTTGACGCCCGCCTTCATTTCACTCAACCGGGCCGTGCCTTCGCCGACGACCTTATAGATCAGTGTCAGCGTCCGCTCGTCGTAGTCGCACACCGAAATCGGACGGCGCAGGTAGAGCCCTTCGACCTCGATATTGACGAACTGCCCGGGACGGGTCAGGTATTGCGTATCCCCCTCGAGCGTCATCCGCCAGACGGAGGGCGTCAGCGGTTCGTTGGCCGTAACAGTATATATGCCTTTTTTATACATTTTTCTTTTCCAAACTATGTGCTTCGCTTTCGTCTCAATTTCAAAGGAGCCGGTTTCGCGCCGACCGAAGCAGGACACGGCAAGAGCATACTCGCTGGTATGGGACTGTCGCGGACTGCGAGAAGGTGCGAAAGGTGCCCTCTGAACGAAACTCGCTTTTGATTTCAGGCCGACAAATGCGGTGCATCGTGACTTTGAAGCGGATGGGGAACACTATCCGTCTTTTCCATTCGGATCAAAGAGGGATGTGACGCAGTTGCCGCATGAAATCGAAAACTATTCGGCATCAATGGTCGAAACACCCAGGGTTATCTCCTCCAATACATCCAGCAGGACCTTTACCGTTTCGAGCGCCGTGAAGATCGTCACGTTGTTCTCGACGGCCGTGCGGCGAATCTCGTAACCATCCAGCCGGGTGTTGTGCTGGTTGATGTCGATCGTATTGATGACATAGCTCACATGGCCCTGGCGCAGCGAGTCGATGATCTCCGTACTGCCTTCGCTCAACTTGCGGCGCGTACGGGTGCGAATACCATGCTGACGCAGGAATTCCGCCGTGCCCTTCGTCGCCTCGATATTGAAACCCAGGTCATAAAAGCGCCGTACCAGCGGCAGCGCATCCTGCTTGTCCTTGTCGGCGATCGTGAGGAAGATCGTACCGTAGTTGGCGACGGTCATACCCGACGACTGGAGCGCCTTGTAGAGCGCCCGGGTGAGCTTGTTGTCGTATCCGATCGCCTCGCCCGTGGATTTCATCTCGGGCGAGAGGTAGGACTCCATGCCCCGGATCTTGGCGAACGAGAAGGCCGGGGCCTTGACGAACCAGCGGGAGCGCTCCCTGCCATATACTTCGGTAATGCCCTGCTCCCGAAGCGAATGACCCAGGATGACCCGTGTGGCGATGTCAGCCATCGGGACACCCGTCGCTTTCGAAAGGAACGGCACGGTGCGCGACGAACGGGGATTCACCTCGATCACATATACGTCCTCTTCCCCGTCGAGGATAAATTGGATATTATACAGACCGACGATACCGATCCGGCGGCCCAGCCGCACGGTATAATCGATGATCTTGTCCTTGGCTTTCTGGCTCACGCTGAAGGTCGGATAGACGCTGATCGAGTCGCCGGAGTGGATGCCCGTCTTCTCGACGTGCTCCATGATACCGGGAATGAAGACATCCTTGCCATCACAGATGGCGTCCACCTCCAGTTCGCGGCCCATAATATAACGATCGACCAGCACAGGGCTGTCCTCATTGACTTCGACCGCCGTCTGGAGATAGTGGCGCAAACGCTCCTCGTTCGAAACGATCTGCATGGCCCGGCCGCCCAGCACGTAGCTCGGGCGCACCAGCACCGGGTAGCCGATCCGTTCGGCGGCTCGCACACCGGCTTCGATATCGGTCACGGCCTCGGCCTCAGGCTGGGGTATTCCCAACTCCTCCATGATCTTCTCGAAACAACCCCGGTCTTCGGCATTCCGTATCGCCTCGACACCCGTACCGATGATCGGCACACCCAGTTCGTGCAGCGGCTCAGCGAGGTTGATCGCCGTCTGGCCGCCGAGCGACACGACGATCCCTTTCGGTTTTTCGAGCGTAATAACGTTCATCACGTCCTCTACGGTCAGCGGCTCGAAATAGAGCTTGTCGCTGGTGGTATAGTCCGTCGAAACGGTTTCGGGATTGTTATTGATGATGATCGCCTCGTACCCGGCGGCGCGGATCGACCAGATGGCATGCACGGTCGAATAGTCGAACTCGACGCCCTGCCCGATGCGGATCGGTCCCGACCCGAGCACCACGATCTTCTCGCGTTCGCTCACGATCGACTCGTTCTCCTGCTCGTAAGTGGAATAGAAATACGGCACATAGGAGGAGAACTCGCTCGCGCAGGTATCGATCATCTTATAAACCGGGAAAATATTGTGCTCGCGCCGCAGCAGGAACATCTCCTTCTGGCTCATGCCCCACAACTGACCGATGAACTTGTCGCTAAAACCCATGCGTTTGGCGTCGCGCAACGTTTCGATGTCGCGGGGATTGGCCGCTACGACCTTTTCGAACTCGACGATGTTCTTAAACTTCTCGAGGAAGAACATGTCGATTTTGGTGCTGTTGTAGATCAGCGCCAGCTCGACGCCCCGGCGGATCAGCTCGGCGATGGCGTAAAGACGGTCGTCCGTTCCCTCCTTGATATAGGAGAGCATCCGATCGACCGTCCAGTCGTCGAATTTCTTATGGTAGATATGGCAGACCCCCGTTTCGAGCGAGCGCACCGCCTTCAGGAGGCTCTCCTCCATCGTGCGGCCCACGGACATCACCTCGCCCGTCGCCTTCATCTGGGTTCCGAGCTGGTTCGAAGCGTCGCTGAACTTGTCGAACGGGAAGCGGGCGATCTTGGTAACCACATAGTCGAGAGCCGGTTCGAAGCTGGCCGGCGTATTGGCGATGCGGATCTCGTCGAGCGTAAGGCCCACGGCGATCTTGGCGCTGACGCGGGCGATCGGATAGCCGCTGGCCTTCGACGCCAGAGCCGACGACCGCGACACGCGGGGATTGACCTCGATCAGGTAGTAGTTGAACGAGAGGGGATCGAGCGCGAACTGCACGTTGCAGCCGCCTTCGATCTTCAGGGCACGGATCAGCCGCAGGGCGCTGTCGCGCAGCAACTGATACTCCTTGTTGGTCAGCGTCTGGCTCGGAGCCACCACGATCGAGTCGCCCGTATGGACGCCGACCGGATCGATGTTTTCCATATTGCAGATCGCAATGGCCGTATCGTTGTGGTCGCGGATCACCTCGTATTCGATCTCCTTATACCCCTTGATGCTCTTCTCGATCAGCACCTGATGCACCGGGGAGAGGGAAAGCGCATTGCGCATCATCTCGCGCAACTGCGTCTCGTCGTCGGCGAAGCCGCCGCCCGTACCGCCCAGCGTAAAGGCCGGACGCAACACGACGGGGTAACCGATCCGCTTCGCCGCCTCGACCGCCTCGTCGATATTGTTAGCAATCAGCGACGGCAGCACCGGCTCGCCCAGCGACTGACAAAGCTCCTTGAAGAGTTCGCGGTCCTCGGCCTGCTCGATGCTCTGGAACGAAGTACCCAGAATCTCCACCTGACACTCCTGAAGCACGCCTTTCTTGGCGAGCTGCACGGCCAGATTCAGGCCCGTCTGCCCGCCCAGTCCCGGCACGATGGCATCGGGACGCTCGTAACGGACGATCTTGGCCACGTACTCGAGCGTCAGCGGCTCCATATAGACTTTATCGGCAATCTGCACGTCGGTCTGGATCGTCGCCGGATTGGAATTGACCAACACGACCTCGTACCCCTCTTCCTTGAGGGCCAGACAAGCCTGCGTACCCGCGTAGTCGAACTCCGCAGCCTGGCCGATCACGATCGGGCCGGAGCCGATCACCATCACTTTCTTGATATCCGTTCTCTTAGGCATTTTGACTCTCCTCCATCATTTTGATAAACTTATCGAACAAATAGGTGCTGTCCTGCGGACCGGGCGCACTCTCCGGATGATACTGGACGCTGAAAATCCGATCGGCGCGGCATTCGACGCCTTCGGCGGTATCGTCCAGCAGATTCAGGTGCGTAAGGGTCAGTCCGGTGCCCTTCAGCGACTCCGTATCGACCGCAAAGCTGTGGTTCTGGCTCGTGATCTCGACCTTGCCCGTTTCGAGGTTCTTCACGGGGTGGTTACCGCCGCGATGTCCGAATTTCATCTTGAAGGTGCGGGCTCCGTAAGCCAGCGAAATCACCTGGTGTCCCAGGCAGATACCGAAGATCGGCAGGCGCCCCCGAAGCGTGCGGACCATCTCGATGACCGGCTGCACGTCGGTCGGATCGCCGGGACCGTTCGAGAGGAAAAGTCCGTCGGGACGGAAAGCCATCACCTCCTCGGCCGTAATATCGTAGGGCACTACCGTCACGTTGCAACCCTTCTCGTTGAGCTTGCGGATGATGTTGTGCTTGATGCCGCAATCGACCGCCACCACGTCGAAACGATGATTGGCCGTGCGGGAGAACCAACGCTTGCGGCAGCTCACGCGCTCGACCATGTCGCGGCGCACGGGCGCCTCCTTCAGGCGGCGCAGGGCCTCCTCCTGCGGCATCGACGCATCGACGACGATCACCCGCTGGGTACCCTCGTCACGAATAATGCGCGTCAGCATACGGGTATCGATCCCCCAGACGCAGGGTATGCCGTACTCCTCGCATACTTCGCCAAGGGTCTTGGTATAGCGGAAATTACTCGGCAGGTCGTTGTATTCGCGCACGATCATACCGCCGATAGTCGGATACTTGGTTTCGTAATCCTCGTCCGTAATGCCGTAGTTGCCGATCAGCGGATAGGTCATCACGACCATCTGGTCGGTATAGGAGGGATCGGAGAGAATCTCCTGGTAGCCGACCATCGAGGTATTGAACACGATCTCGCCCGTCGCCTCCCGGTCCGCGCCGAAACCGTAGCCGTAGAACTCGCGGCCCGACTCAAGCACGATTTTTTTGGTGAATGGTTTCATATTCGGTTATTTCGTAATTTGTCTTCGTTCATTTTTCAATTTCCGGCCCTGTTTCCCGCATCCGGCAGAATCCGCGACGACCGCAGTCACCGCCCGTCGAAAAACGGAATCGCATTTCGTATTCCGATCCGGGACAATCCGCGCACATCGCTCCCGCCCCGTCTATCGGAAACGCTCCGTCGCGTATGCCGTACGTCCTCCGACCAGCGTCCAGAGCGTACGGCCCGCAACCCGCCAGCCGGCAAAAGGCGTAGCGCGGCCTTTCGACAGGAAGGTTTCGGGATCGATCTCGTACTCCGCATCGAGGTCGAACACCGTTAAATCAGCCGGTTCGCCCGCCTGCAAGCCTCCGCCGAGGCCGAAAATCCGGCGCGGAGCCATCGACATCCGCTCGACGAGCTGCTCCAGCGTAAGCAGCCCCGGCTTCACCAAATAGGTATAGAGCAGCGGGAAAGCACACTCCAACCCCACGATACCCATCGCGCTGCCGGCCAATCCGCGCGATTTCTGTTCGGCGGTGTGAGGCGCATGATCCGTGGCGATCACCTCGATCGTCCCGTCGGCGACGGCCTGCCGCAGGGCTTCGCGGTCTTCACGTCCCCGCAGCGGCGGATTCATCTTGAAACGACCGTCCTCCTGCAAATCCTCGTCGCAGAGCAGCAGGTAGTGCGGAGCCGTTTCGCCGCTGACTTTCAACCCGGCGGCCTTCGCCCGGCGAATCAGCTCGACGCTCTCCTTGGTCGAAACGTGGCAGACATGATACTGACATCCGGTTTCGGCTGCCAATTTTATATCGCGCTCCACCTGCCGCCACTCGCTCTCGGAGCAAATACCCTTGTGCCCGTGCTCGCGGCAATCAACACCGTCGTGGATATACCCTCCTTTCAGCAATTCATCGACTTCGCAATGGGCCACGATCGGCTTGCCGACCGCTGCGGCGCGACGCATGGCTTCGGCCATCAGCTCCTCCCCCTGCACCCCCCGTCCGTCGTCCGAGAAGCCCACGACCTCTCCGGCCAGAGCCCCGAAATCGACCAGCTCCCCGCGTCCCTTCTGTCCCCGCGTAATGGAACCGTAAGGCAGCACCCGAACGACCGCATCGCGGCGGATCAGAGCCAGCTCCGCTTCCAGATGCTCCGGCGAATCGGGAGCCGGATTGAGATTCGGCATCGGACAAACGGTGGTATAACCTCCGTGCGCGGCGGCAGCCGTACCCGTCGCAATGGTCTCTTTCTCCGAAAAACCCGGTTCGCGCAGGTGGACATGCACATCGACCAATCCCGGCAATACATGACAACCCGTCAAATCGACTGCCCGGTCGTCCGCCTCAAGCGCGACCCGACCGCCTATGGCAACGATTTTACCGTCTTCGATCGCCAGATCGCCCGTTTCGAACCTTCCGTCCCGATAGAACTTCGCACCATTGAGAATCGTCTTCATTTTGCTGTACCGTTTCGCACCTCGCCGCAGCGGGTGCACAAAAAAATAGGGCAACTTGGACAGCTACCCTAATAACTTGGAAAAATTATAATAAAAATTGGAAATATTTTCCGAATGATTACCCCGGAAATGACGGCGCCGTACGTACTGGGCCTCCTGAAATGCGTTCGGTATGAAACTAAACATTGGCTTGATCGGGTTCCGGTGTTATCAGGGGCAAAGGTAAGCATAATTTACGGTTTCGGCAAGATAACCCGGCCAAAAAATTTCGCCGGCATCCTGCAACGACAGAACGATACGCCCCGGCAGAAGTTTCGGTCCGCGCTCCGACGCCCGTCCACCCGACCGGACGGCCATCGAGCGTTCCTCCGGAAACCTCCGCCCCCATCCCCCGCCGGAAAAAGCACGGCCTTATCGAAGAGCGGGGAGGGGCGTTCAACGCTCCTCCCCGCTCTTTCCGGCCGATCCGAATCAATACCGGTTGCGCCCGTAACCGCCGCCCTGATTGGAGCCGTAACCACCCCGGTCGCTGCGCTCGGTCTTCGGACGGGCCTCATTGACGTTGATAGCCCGCTCGTCGAGCTCGAAACCGTTCAGCGCGTTAATCGCGTTCCGTGCGGCCGACTCGTCCGGCATTTCGACGAAACCGAAGCCGCGCGAGCGGCCGGTTTCGCGGTCGGTGATGATGTTGGCGGAAGATACTTCTCCGTACTCCCCGAATAAAGTCTGCAAACTCTCGCCCCGGGTGCGGAAGTTCAAATTCGATACGTAAATGTTCATTTTTTTCTATTTTGACTGTGGATAAATGTTTATTGCGCAAATGCGATTTTCACCGCATTCATACCGCGTGTACCCCGCATGAGTTCGAAAAGGACGATCCGCCCCTCGCCGATCCCTTCGGGAGCCGAAGATATATGGAAAAAATATTTTTCCGTCGAAGCCAGGTCCTTGATAAACCCGTACCCCTTCTCGGTATTGAAATACTCGACACGCCCTTTCAGCGGTTCGGCCGCAATATCTTCCTTTTTAGGCGTGGCTATCACGATATCCTCGAGCTGGATCTCGACTTTCGGCCGCAGCTGGGGCGGAGTGTCGGTAATATTCCCGTTCTCGTCCACATAGGCGATCATATCGTCGAGCGAAGAGCTTCCTCCGGCCTGACGTTCTTCCCTGCGTTTCTGTTTTTCGAGGCGCTTGGCCTGCTTTTTCTTTTCGTTCTCTCTTTTTCCGAATGTTTGCGATTTTGCCATTAAATTCAACTTAAAGATTATTATGCACGGTATGTTTCCGCATTGAGTTTTTTGCCCGTCAGCCGCTGTATGTCTTTCATAAGCGGCCGCTCGTCCGGGGTGCAGAACGTAAGGGCGGTTCCGGAATGTCCGGCACGACCGGTGCGGCCGATACGGTGTACGTACGTTTCCGGCACATCCGGCAGATCGTAATTGATGACGATCTCCAGTTCCCGGATGTCGATGCCACGGGCAGCGATGTCCGTAGCGACCATCACCCGGATCTTGCCGGACTTGAAATCCGTGAGTACGCGCTGGCGGTGATTCTGCGACTTGTTGCCATGAATCGCCTCGCTTCGAATACCCGACTTGGAGAGCAGACGCGAAATATTGTCCGCTCCGTGTTTGGTGCGGGAGAAGACGAGAACGGACTTATCCTCCTCGCGGAGCAGAGATACGAGCAGTTTCTTCTTCTCCGGCTTCTCCACGAAATAGACCCGCTGATCGATCGCATCCACCGCCGACGCAACCGGAGTCACCTCCACCCGCACGGGGTCGGTCAGCATACTTTTCGAGAGCGCCACTATGTCCGCAGGCATCGTCGCCGAAAAAAAGAGGGTCTGGCGCGACTTCGGCAGCAGCGGCAGCAGACGTTTGATGTCGGCGACGAATCCCATGTCGAGCATCCGGTCGGCTTCGTCCAGCACGAAATGCGTAATCGCGTCGAGTTCGACGAACCTCTGTCCGATCAGATCGTGCAGACGCCCCGGCGTAGCTATCAGAATATCCACGCCGCCACGAAGCGCCTCGACCTGCGGGCCTTGTTTCACACCGCCGAAAATCGTCAGATGCTTCAGACCGACATATTTTCCGTAATCCGAAAAACTGTCGCCGATCTGCACGGCCAACTCCCGGGTAGGGGTCAGGATCAGGGCCCGGATCGGCCGCACTCCGTATTCCCGACCATGATTCCGCCCCCGCCGGTTGCGGCGCGGCACGTCGGTCGGCTCTGCCTGCATCCCACTGCTCAAATGCTGCAGGATCGGAATGGCGAACGCCGCCGTCTTACCCGTCCCGGTCTGGGCGATGCCCAGCATATCGCGCCCATCGAGCGCCACGGGAATACCCTTTTGTTGAATGGGCGTAGGAGCCAGGTATCCTTTTTCACCGATCGCCTTCAAAATAGGGTCGGTAATTTTCAATTCGTTAAATGTCATAATCATCGTATAATTCCGTCGTACGACGGAGTTTTCATCTGTCGCGGAGGCATCCGGTGCGGAAGCGGAAAAACGGAAGCGAGGAAGTTTCCTGTTCCCGGTCGAAACCGCAGTCACGCACACCTTGTTCCCCGACAGCGCAATCTGCCCGAACCACGCTGAAAAAGGGCGGTCAGAACGGGCGTATGCAAGTAAAAAAATAATCTCAATTTCGGGACATCGTTAAAACCCGGCAACGGCTCTCTTCTGCCTGCGACAGACATACTCAAGCGAAATTGCCTAAACAAAGAAAGTTTACAAAGGTCGATTTCAACGATGGAAAAATCCGGACGGGATATAGGTCCGGGAAAATGCAAAGAAGATAAAGATCAGAATGAACCTGCCTTGTTTATTGGGTAAAGGTAACAATTATTACACCATTCGCACCATCTTTTCCGAAAAATATCGTCCACTTCCACCCTAAAAATACATATAACACTACTTATCAACAAATTAAATAAAATTTCTTCAAGAATAATTTCATCGTGCACTGCGCTCGATATTTTCAAGCGCCGCAAAAAAAGACCGGATCGGGAAAACACGCGACTCGCCGGGAATAGTGATCTTCTCCTGCCGAAAGTAGTGAATCGATCGCCATACGACGGGATTTTCACACAACGCACACTCCTTATTCGATGTTCTCCGGCAAAGAAAGGATAAAATTCACTAACTTTACGGCAAATAGGCAGCCCCCGGCCGCTTCCGACAAAACCGAACCTTCCGCGTGCACGATCTTTACAGAAAACAGGCGGTGCCTCGGTTGCATCTAAATAAATTTGACTCGGCTTCCGGCTTGCACTATCTTTACAGAAGATAAGCGGCGCCTCAGCTGTAACCAAATAAATTTGACACAGCTTTCGGCTTGCACTATCTTTGCAAAGACCAACTGAAAAACAGTATTCGAGATGGCTCACACTCTTTTTGTACCCCTGATGCTCACCCTTGGCGCCGGCCTGGCAACCGGTATCGGCAGCACAATAGCCCTTTTCGCTCACCGTACCAACAAGCGACTGCTTTCGTTCTCGTTGGGACTGTCGGGCGGCGTGATGATCTACGTTTCGTTCGTCGAACTGTTCCAACAGGCACGGGAGGCTATCGGAGCCATCTACGGACCCCAAACCGGGATGGGTATTACGACCCTGGCCTTTTTCGGCGGCGTACTGCTGATCGGCGTCATCGACCGGTTGGTGCCTTCGGTCGAGAACCCGCACGAAGCCCATATGATCGAAGAGCTGGAGAAGAAACCGAAAAATGCCAAACTGATGCGCATGGGACTGATGACCGCCCTGGCTATCGGCATCCACAACTTCCCGGAAGGCATCGCCACCTTCGCCACCGCCGTCGAAAATCCCACGCTGGGTATCGCCATCGCCGTCGCCATTGCCATACACAACATACCCGAAGGTATCGCGGTTTCGATCCCCGTCTTTTACGCCACCGGCGACCGGATGAAAGCCTTCCGCTATTCGCTCCTATCGGGTTTGGCAGAGCCGGTCGGCGCCCTGCTCGCCTATTTTATCCTCATGCCGTTCATGTCTCCCGTCATGATGGGCTGCATCCTGGCAGGCGTCGCCGGAATCATGGTTTTCATCTCAATCGACGAACTGCTGCCGGCCGCCCGCGAATACGGCGAAGCCCACATCTCGATCTACGGCGTGATGAGCGGCATGGCGATCATGGCCCTCAGCCTGATCCTGCTCGGATAAAGTATGCGGCGCGATTATATACTTTAATGTACCTCTTCGAAAGCACAGCACCCCAAATCCCCTCCGGGAAAAGGATGCAGGCAAGGGGCGAATTATAAACGCGGCCACAAGCCCGCGAATAAACGTCCCTTCGGATTCGACGCTGCAACCGTCGAATAAAGGGCCACGAAAGATATATCTCAATCAATATACTGCCCTCCGATCCGAATCTGACCGACAATGCTCGGACGTTTCTCGCGCCCTCCCAAGAAAAAAGTTCAGGGTGAACCCGGCATCGAATAACGGCCCGCAAAATTGCGGCTACCGCCGAATTCAAAAAAACGGTCGCATATAATACCATAATTTAACAGATCTCGGTAAAGCCTTTCGGCCTACCCCGTACATTTCATCCTCAACGCCCCCTGCCCCGAATCATCGTAAAATTTCAATTTTTCAGGCATTTTATTTGGTTTATAAAATAAAGTAGTTTATATTTGTAATACCAACAAAAACCGAAAGCTATGGAAACAACTCGAAAAATCGATGCGAAAGCCGCACGCAGAAAGCGCCGGCTCATCCGGGAATGGATAACATACGCAGTAATTTGTGCATTTCTGGCCGGAGTCAATGCCCTCACGACGCCCCACTATTGGTGGGTGCTGTGGGTCATGGCAGGCTGGGGGCTCGGTCTTATTCTGGATCTGATATTCCACCTGACAAAACTCTCGGACGATGACGATGCGGAGTGATCCGCCGACGGTCGGACCGCACGAAAAAACTCGATTTCCGATACGGTCGGACAACAGCCCGAAATCATTCGGGGCGAGGGATGCCTTGTAAACACAGTCAAAAACGGCTGCCAACGAACGGATACCCGAATCTGCAAAGAAAAAAGCGGCATGCTAAAATATATAATCATCAAAACTCACTGCGTATGGAAGAGAGAAAATTAGACGCACGAGAGAGTATGGAACTCATCTCGCGCATGATTCAAAACACCCGCAACCGGCTGGAAAACCATGCGGGACGCCCGTTCCTCGTATGGGGCTATACGACCGTCGGGATCGCCCTGCTCAATTACTGGTTCAACATCGCCGGATGCCATCCCGCCTGGTGCTTCACCTGGTTTCTCATTCCCATCATCGGCTGTCTGCTGATGCGGCTGTTCCCGGACAAGAAGCCGACGGAGCCCCGCACAGAGATCGACCGCATCGTCGGCAAGGTCTGGTTAGTATCCTCATTATCATTGATTCCGATCTTCCTCTTTTCGCTATTTCACGGACTCTCCTACCGACACAGTCTTTTCGAACTCATTACACTGGTGATGGCTACGGCAACGGCAACAACCGGAATGATCGTTCGTTCGAAAATATACATCGTCGCAGGACTTACCTGTATGGCTCTTTCAGTCCTCTTCCCTTTATACGACTATTTCCTGAAAAAAATCGCAACTTCTGACGGAATTGAGATAACCGCCGGACTCCTAAACAACGAAATCCTTATCTTTGCCGGCGTATTTTTCATCATGATGGTCGTCCCGGGACATATCATCAACTACCAATCGCACAAAAGATGTTCAAGGAACTGAATCCCCTGCTGCACTCGGAACTGCGCCTGGCGGTAATGTCGATCCTCCTCGGGGTCGAAGAGGCCGACTTCGTTTTCATCCGGGAACAGACGGGAGCTTCGGCGGGCAACCTGAGCGTACAGATCGACAAACTGCAAAAAGCCGGCTACATCACGGTCGAAAAGACCTTTCGGGGAAAAATACCCCGCACGCTCTGCCGCATTACCCCGACAGGCGTGGATGCTTTCGAGGAGTACGTCGAAGCGTTGAAGAGCTACATAAAAAAGTAGGAAGGAAAACAGATTCTCGGCTCCGGCGGCGACAACGACCGGTTCGGAATGGGGCATAAAGGTCGTTATCGCCCGGCGGGCCTCCTTGCTGCAACGACCGGAAAGCCGAACAGCGTAAATCTGCCGCAGCCCCGCAATTTCGGCGAGTTTCGGATCCCGCCATACGCAAACAAGCCCGGAGTTTCGCTCCGGGCTTGTTTGCATCTATTCTTCAAACGATTAGTCCTCGAACTTCGCCGAGAGGAACTCCCGGTTCAGACGGGCGATGTGCGAAATCGAAATCATCTTCGGACACTCGGCCTGGCAAGCTCCCGTATTGGTACAGTTACCGAAGCCCAGTTCGTCCATCTTGGCCACCATCGCCTTGGCGCGGCGGGCACCCTCGACACGTCCCTGCGGCAGTTTCGCGAGCGACGACACACGGGCGGCGACGAAAAGCATCGCCGAGCCGTTCTTACAGGTCGCAGCGCAGGCACCGCAACCGATGCAGGCAGCGGCATCCATCGCAACGTCGGCATCGGCCTTCGGGATGGGAATGTTGTTGGCATCCTGCACGGCATTCGTACGGACCGAGATGAAGCCGCCGGCCTGAAGAATCTTATCGTAGGCACTGCGATCCACCACGAGGTCCTTGATTACGGGGAAAGCCGCCGAACGCCAGGGCTCGATGACGATCGTCGCCCCGTCTTTGAAACGGCGCATGTAAATCTGGCAGGTCGTGGCGCCGTCGCCCGGGCCGTGCGCACGGCCGTCGATGTGCAGCGAGCACATACCGCAGATACCCTCGCGGCAGTCGTGGTCGAACGCCACGGGCTCCTTGCCCTCGTGGATCAGGTTGTTGTTCAGAATATCCAGCATCTCGAGAAACGAGGTGTCGGCGGAGATGTTCTCGACTTTGTAGGTTTCGAATGCCCCTTTTGCCTTGGCGTCTTTCTGGCGCCATATCTTTAACGTGAAATTCATAGTTTCAAATTGTGTATTAAAGTTAGACGACAGAAGAATTAGTCCTTGTAGTTACGCTGTGCGGGGTGTACGAACTCGAAGTTCAGCGGCTCCTTCGTGAGCTCCGGCGCTTCGTTCTCGCCCTTGTACTCCCACACGGCGGCATATACGAAGTGCTCGTCGTCGCGTTTGGCCTCGCCCTCTTCGGTCTGATGCTCGACGCGGAAATGTCCGCCGCACGACTCCTCGCGGTTCAGCGCGTCGCGTGCCATCAGCTCGCCCAGCTCCAGGAAATCGGCCAGACGCAGCGCCTTCTCCAACTCGACGTTGAACTCGTTCGCCTTGCCTACGACCTTCACATCCTTCCAGAACTCCTTGCGCAGCGCCTGGATCTCGACGATCGCCTTCTCGAGCGACTCCTTCGAACGCGCCATGCCGACGTTCTCCCACATGATGTGTCCCAGCTTCTTGTGAATATCGTCCACCGACTGCTTGCCGTTGATGGAAAGCAACTTCGAAATCTTATCCTTCACACCCTTCTCTGCCTCGTCGAAGGCCTTGGTATCGGTCTTCACCTTCGGAGCCTGGATCTTGTGCGACAGGTAGTCGCCGATCGTATAAGGCAGCACGAAATAACCGTCCGCCAGACCCTGCATCAGCGCCGAAGCACCCAGGCGGTTGGCACCGTGATCCGAGAAGTTGGCCTCACCGATGGCGTAGAGACCCGGGATCGTAGTCATCAGGTTGTAATCGACCCAGATACCGCCCATCGTATAGTGTACGGCAGGGAAGATCTGCATCGGCTGTTCGTAGGGATTTACGTCGGTGATCTCCTCGTACATGTCGAACAGGTTGCCGTAACGTTGTTTGATGACATCCTTGCCCAGACGCTCGATCGCGGTCTTGAAATCGAGGAACACGGCCAACCCCGTTTCGTTCACGCCGAAGCCCGCGTCACAACGCTCTTTGGCGGCACGCGACGCCACGTCGCGCGGCACGAGGTTACCGAAGGCCGGATAACGGCGCTCCAGGTAGTAGTCACGGTCCTCTTCGGCAATATCCGAAGGTTTCTTGGCACCCGAACGGAGGGCTTTCACATCCTCGATCTTTTTGGGAACCCAGATACGGCCGTCGTTACGCATCGCCTCCGACATTAGGGTCAGCTTCGACTGCTGATCCCCGTGCACCGGAATACAGGTCGGGTGGATCTGCGTGAAACAGGGATTCGCGAAGCCGGCACCCTTGCGGTAGCACTGGAAAGCGGCCGAACCGTTCGAAGCCATCGCGTTGGTCGAAAGGAAGAACACGTTGCCGTAACCGCCCGAAGCGATCACTACGGCGTGTGCGCCGAAACGCTCCAATTCGCCCGTCACCAGATTGCGTGCGATGATACCTCTCGCCTCGCCGTCTTCGATCACGATGTCGAGCATCTCGTGACGGGGATAACTCTTCACCGAACCGGCAGCGATCTCCTTGTTGAGTGCGGCATAAGCTCCCAGCAGCAACTGCTGGCCGGTTTGGCCGCGGGCATAGAACGTACGCGAAACCTGCGCACCGCCGAACGAACGGTTGTCCAGCATACCGCCGTACTCGCGTGCGAACGGAACGCCCTGGCCGACGCACTGGTCGATGATGCAGTTCGAAACTTCGGCCATGCGGTAAACATTGGCTTCACGGGCGCGGTAGTCGCCGCCTTTGATCGTATCGTAGAACAGCCGGTAGATCGAATCGTTGTCGTTGCGGTAGTTCTTGGCCGCATTGATACCGCCCTGCGCCGCGATCGAATGCGCACGGCGCGGAGAGTCCTGGATGCAGAAAACCTTCACGTTGTATCCCAGTTCGCCGAGCGAAGCGGCTGCGGAGGCACCGCCCAGGCCCGTACCTACGACGATAATATCCAGTTTGCGTTTGTTGGCAGGGCTTACTACCTTGATCGCCGCCTTGTGGTTGCTCCACTTTTGCGCGAGTTCCCCGGCGGGTATTTTTGAATCCAATTTGAAAGCCCTCTCTCTATATTTTTATC
>ENA-OURC01000343-OURC01000343.1-human-gut-metagenome-genome-assembly--contig:-NODE-343-length-17292-cov-3.81122_pt1 | contig 17292 bp, 26 predicted proteins | sample MGYA00243026_ERZ508738 | MGnify/ENA primary metagenome ERZ508738 (study PRJEB26277, sample SAMN04329806) | human gut metagenome | biome: human-associated habitat | host: Homo sapiens | place: USA...
AATAGTAAAAGTTATTGAACCAGAAGAGGAGGACGAGTAGTGGAAAATAGTATAGAAGAAGATATAACAAAAATAAATACATATGTAGAACTAGTATTAAAAAAAGATTACTGTAATTGCAATGAACTTAATACAATTTTAGGAAAACATTGTGATGGAAGTAAAAATGTAGCTTATGCTATGCAACATATTTTATCAGATTACAAAAGAGTATTAAAAGAGAATGAAATACTAAAGAAAGAAAAAGAGCAAGCTTGGGAAGAATGGAACAATTTAGAACAAGGAAGTTATGAAACAGAACAAAAATTAAAACAACAAATTAAAGAATTAAGAAAAGAGAATGAAGGATTAAAAGAAGAAAGACAAATAGTAGGAATACCAGTAAGAAATAAAAGAGATAGGAGAATAGGAATAGTATTACATCAATGGGAAAATGGAAGTGTTGCAGTATTAGAAAGTATAAATCCACGAGTAATAAATACTCACGATAGTTGGAATACATTAGAAATAGTAACAGATGAAGTAAAACAAACTCCTCCACCAGAACCACAATTACCAACTAAGACTATATGCGAAAGTTTTTCAAAGAAGGTGAAGAATAAATGAACGATATAGAAAAAGAAACGGTTGAAGAATTAAAAAAGCAACTAAGATTAGCAATAAATATTGATGATGTTACAACCATGATAAGAAATGACGACGCCGAAGCAATATTAAATCTAATAGAAAAACTACAAAAAGAAAATGAAGAATTAAGAGCAAAATGGGATAAAGATACACATATATTACAAAATAAATTAGATTATGCAAATGCAGATAGAATTGACTTAGCACAGCAGAATAAAGAATTAAGAAAAGAGAATGAAGGATTAAATAACAGATGTAGAAACTTGGATAAGGAAGCACAAGCATATCTTGAAGAATTAGCAGGAGATAATACATTAACTAGAAGAACCATAAAACAATTACAAAAAGAGAATGAAGAATGCAAATTAGATGTACAAGATTATTTAAAACAAGCTCAAGAAAATGCTGAAATGTATAGAAAAGCACAAAAGAAAATACAAGACTTAAAGGCAGAGAATGAAGAATTAAAAAAAGATTACTATAATGTAATAAATAAAATAGAAAATAAAATAGATATATTGGATATAGCAATATCAGGATGTATATATATAGACGATGACGACAAAGCATACAAAAAAGCAGTTAAAAAAGACAAGCTATGCTTATTGAATCAAAAAAGAGCTTTACAAGAACTACTAGAAGAAGGTGATTTGGAGTAAATATGGTGAATATGAATAATCTAAGTGAAGAAGAAACAATAAAAAGTTTTAAATCATTAATGTATAATGCAAAAGCTAATTGGGATTACTTTAGTTATGAAATATTATTTAATTTTTTTAGTTTATATAATAATGCAATAGAAGAAAAAGATAAAATAATAGAACAAATGACTTATTATATTATGAATTTAGATATTGACGAAGATATATGCAAAAAAGTAAATTGTGACACAAATTCAGGAGAATTAGATTGCAAAGACTGTATCAAACAATATTTTGAAAATAGAGCAAAAGAAATCAAATAAAGGGGGGTAATCTATGGGAACAGAAGATACAGAAGATACAATAGAAATGGTAATAATTAAGAACGATACCATAATAAAGAAGAAATTCAGTGTTATAGACGAAGACGAGGTAATAAGTTTTAATTTAGGGAATTTCTTTATAGCAGTGAAAAAAGAAGATATTAGAAAATTAATGTGAGGAGGTACAAAAGATGCAATACATAAAAGAAGATGTTGAAAGGATGTTAAAGGATCACTTAAAAAATCAAGCAAAACTGACGGAAATACAATTAAAAAAAGAAGAATACGAAAAAAGATTGGAATATGCTGGAACGGTATATGAGGAAACAGAAAACGAAATTATAGAAAATATGCAGTTAGCTGGACAAGCTTATGATAGCATACATAGTAATACAAACAAAGTATCAGATAAAGTGCTAAATACGGCAATGAATTACCATAAAGAAGAAAGACACATAAACAAAGAAGATAGGCAATTTTTACAAACCAAATTAGAAGAACTAAACAAATTGAAAGACGAGTTAGACAAAAAAATAGTAAGAGTTGAAAATATGATTAATCAACTATCAGCAGAAGAAAAGTTTGTTATAAAGATATATTATATGGAAAAATCTAAATGGGATTATGTATCACAACAATACTGTATGGAGTTCCAAAAACCAAAATCTATAAACCAATTATTAAATATAAGGGACACGGCAATAAAAAGTATGCTTGATGTACTAAATATAGGTGAATAATGAAAAATTGTGATAAAATTGTGATGAAATTTGGATGAAAATTTGATTCTAAGGTATTATAATTATAATAGATAAATTATAAAGAGTCGCAGATATGAAAAATATCTCAAAAACCAGGCGGCTAAAGTATTTGCTAAAGCAAATTGTTTGTTTGTGTAAGAGTAGACGTTTTAAATGTTTACTCTTTTATTATATAAAAAATTTTCATAAAAGTATTGACAAATGGTATCAAATATAGTATCATATATTTAGTCTTAAATAAAGGCATGTATTTCTGGTGAAAGGAGGAATATTTATGCCAGACATTAACAAACTGATACTTAAGATGAAAAGACAGCCAAATGGAATAAGGTTTCAAGAATTGGCAAAAGTGTTAGAGTACAACGGATATAATATGAAACCAAAGAAACGGAACATCACACAGACAATTTATAAACACAAAAGGTGATGTGATTACGATAAAAGAAGAAAATCCATTAAAGGCAGTGTATGTTAAAGATGTACTAAGGAGAATAGGAGAATAAAATCCTACTCTTCGGAGTACACTAATAAAAAGGAGGGAGCTTTTATGAAAAATGTTAAAGAGTACTTAGAATTACCATATAATTATATTATTCAACCAGTTCACGATGAGAGTGGGTTTTATTTTTATGCTCGTGTATTAGAACTAGATGGATGCCAAAGTACAGGAGAAACATTTGATGAAGCATATGAAAATTTAAGAGAAGCAATGGAAGGTTGGATAGAAGCAAAACTGGAAGGTGGATTTGATGTACCATTACCAGTAGGATATGATGATTTTAGCGGTAAATTTATTGTAAGAATACCAAAATCATTACATTATAAATTATCAATAGAAGCAGAACAAGAAGGCGTATCATTAAATCAATACGCATTATATAAATTAAGTCGCTAACATACACTGTATATTTTATATATACTTTATTATATCAAGAGTTTATCAATAAAGATAGACTCTTTTTTTAGTTGGTATTAACAGATACTAGATATGTTAATATAAATATTTAACAATGTATAAACCTTGAGTTTCGATTTGTATAGAGCTTTCTAGTGGGCTCTAATTTTATATTTGTAAGTTGTGCGTAGTGATATAAAAAATATGTTTAGGTTTTAACGCAGGTAATACTACGGTTTTATTGGTAACTATAAAAGAACTTAACCACGAAGGAGAACATAGCTCCCGTATCATTACATAGTGTTTTATACAAAGGAAGTGTTGTATATGAGAGGTAGTATAATAGCAAACTACATAGACAGTGAATATAGAAGAAGAAAATTTTATGAGAACAAGAAGAGACAAAAGTGTATTGTAGATGAGAAAAGACAATGCGAGAAATGTAAATATTTAAATATATGTGAGGATAAAGATGAAATTTAAAATAAATAATACGGAATGGTTAATAGAAGAAGTAGATGAAGCCACAATTAATAACGAAATGAAAAGTGATGGAACATTAGGAGTAACAATATATAGAACTCAAACAATAATGCTACTAAAAGATCAAGCTAATATAATAAAGACATTGAAACACGAACTAACACATGTTTGGCTATATGAATACGGACATAATCAAAACGACGATAAAACATTCAGCTATGAAGATGTATGCGAAGTAGTTGCAAGTAGTAATGATTTTATAAATGAAATAGTAGATGAGTATTTTAAAGGAAATAAAAATTAATGGAATGCTACGCAGAGAATAAATAAAAAAATAGTTATTTAAGTTAAAATTTGACAATTTTTGGGAAAAGTATGATAAAATCCTTATAAAGGGGGAATAAAATATGGAAGAAAAAGAATTGGAATCAATAAAAACTCAACTTATGATTGCTTTTGAAATTCCTTTCAAATATGCAAAAATTGTTAATAAAGAAGGAATTGTTATTGAAGTTAGAACAAAAGAACAAGGGCACAATATAGAGCACTGTCATGTTACATATAAAGATAAAGAAGTTTCAATTTCACTTGTCGACTATAAAATTTTATCGAAAACAAATATGAATGAAAAAGAAATTACAGCTGTGCTTAAATGTGTCAAAAAAAATATAGAGACATTAAGAAAAGCATGGGAAAAATATCATAATAAAATTGAATTATAGGAACTTATACATTATAAGTTCTTTTTTTTATAGATAAAATAAACATAATAGGGAAAGTTATATTAAGTAGGTGAGCGAGGTGGCAAAGTATGACTGGAAGCAGTTAGAAAAAGAATACATACTAAGTGATTATAAATCAGTAAGTAGCTTCTTAAAAGATAAAGGAATAAAATCAAATGGAAGTACCAAAAATAGGACAAAAGGGTGGAAAAACAAAAAAGTGCTAAAAGAGGAACAAAAAAGTACCAAAGTAATAGAAAAAGTACTTGAAAAAGAATCAGAGAAAGAAGCTAACGAAATAATACAAGTAAAAGATGTAGCAAATGATTTATTAAGTAAAATAGTACAAGCTAATAATGAACTTAATATACATATAGCAAGAAATAAGAAAAAGACAAAAACAGTAGAATATGACTATAAATGCAATAAGCCTAGTAAAGAAATAATAAATGAAGAGGAAAAAATAAAGTCATATATAGACATTATAGATAGAAAAGGACTAAAAGAGCTTACATCTGCATTGAAGGACTTAAATGACATATTAACTAACAAAACCGAAGGAGGAAACAACGGACAATCACTTGCTGAAACAATACAAAAAGCATATGAAAACAAGGCAGGTGATAAGTAATGCTAACAACAGAAGCAATATTATATTATAAAGATAGACCAGTCGAATTTGTTAAAGATATAATAAAAGTAACACCAGATGACATACAAGGAGATATATTAACAAGTGTAGCGCAAAATCAATTAACATCTGTAAGAAGTGGACATGGTATAGGAAAGTCAGCATTACAAAGTTGGCTTATTTATTGGTTTATGTGTACAAGACCATTTCCTAAAATACCTTGTACTGCTCCAACGAAACACCAATTGCATGATATATTATGGGCAGAAGTAGCAAAATGGAGAACACCAGCAATACAAAGTGAAATTGAATGGACACAAGAAAAACTTTATATGAAATCTAATCCAGAAAATTGGTTTGCAGTACCAAGAACAGCAACACAACCAGATGCACTACAAGGATTCCATGCAGACCACCTATTATATATTATAGATGAAGCATCACGGAGTTAAAGATGTAGTATTTGAACCTGTATTAGGTTCTTTATCAACACAAGATGCAAAACTAATTATGTGTGGAAACCCAACTCAATTAAGTGGATTCTTTTTTGATAGTCATAATAAGAATAGAAGTATATATAGTACATTTAAAGTATCAGGAGAAAATTCAAAAAGAGTTTCAAAAGAATATATACAAATGATTATTGATATGTATGGACTAGATAGTGATGTATATAGAGTTCGTGTTGCTGGAGAATTTCCAAAAGCAATGCCAGATAGTTTTATACAACTTGACTGGGTAGAAGATTGTAGTGTAAAAGCACCCAATAGAGCATATCCAATAAATAGGATTGATATAGGTGTCGATGTTGCAAGATATGGTGATGATGAAACAATAATAAATATATTATTTGATAAACGACAACAACAACCATTTACTGTACTACATCATAACGACACGATGCAAGTTACTGGTACAATAGTACAATTAGTTGAAAGATTAAGAAGTCAATATATAGGAATACCTATTCATATAAAAATAGACTGTGATGGTTTAGGTGTTGGAGTATATGACAGATTAAAAGAAATAAAGCAACAAAAGAATTGGACTACAGTTAAATTATATGAGTGTCATTTTGGTGGAACAGGAGGAAAAAATAAACAAGAAGAGCCAGTTGAATTTAGTAATTCTACAGGGCTAATGTGGGGATTATTAAGAGAGAAGCTAAGAAGACACGAAATAGAGCTTATATATGACGATAAACAAATTACACAATTAAGTAATAGAAAATACAGAATAAATAGCGATGGAAAAATAGAACTAGAAAGAAAAGAAGAAATGAAAAAAAGAGGGCTAACTTCTCCAGACCGTGGAGATGCGTTAGTTCTTTCTTTATATGAGCCAAAACAAGGCGGATTATCAATATTAAAGTAGAGGTAATGATATGTTAAATATAAACAAAATTAAAAAGATAATTCAAAATGATGCAGAACGTAGAAGAATGATTGAATTAGAAAAGAAATACTATGAAAATGACAATATTATAAAAGCAAAAGGTGTATTACCAAGTGAAAGTGATCCAATGAGAAATGCAGATAATAGAGTTTCACATAACTTTCATCAACTTATAACAGATGAAAAAACAGCATATATGTTTACAAACCCAGTTTTATTTGATGTTGGAGATAAAGAAGTAAACGAGAAAATAAAAGAAACATTAGGAGACGACTTTAAGAGTGAAAGTGCATATCTTTGTACTAATGCTACAAATAATAAGGTAGCTTGGTTACATTACTGGATAGAAGATGGACAGTTTTTATATTCAGTTGTTGAAACAGAGCAATGTTTACCAATATTTGATGGAAAATTAAAGAAGAAATTAATAGGGTTTTATAGATATTACCCTATTTTAGAAGAGACAGAAACAGGAGCAATTAAAGAATTTGTAATGTTCGAATATTGGGATGATAAACATTGCGAACAATATAAATTTAGAGGAAATTTATCAGGAACAGGGCTTACATATTTATCAGCAGAATACCAAGAATTTGAACATGACTTAAAAGAAGTACCATTCATTGAATTTAAGAATAACCGTAATATGATAAGTGACTTAAAGAAATATAGAGACCTAATCGATATTTATGACAAAGTAATGAGTGGATATGCAAATGACTTAGAAGATATACAACAACTTATATACATCCTTGAAAACTATGGTGGAGAAAATCTAAAAGAGTTTCTTGGGGATTTAAAGAGATATAAAACAATTAAAACAGAAACAGGAGCAGATGGAAAAACAAATGGAGGTTTAAAAACATTATCTATTGAAATACCTGTTGAAGCAAGGAATAGTATATTAGAGATACTTAAGAAGCAAATATATGAAAGTGGACAGGCCTTACAACAAGATACTGAAAGCTATGGAAATGCAAGTGGTGTAGCATTAAAGTTCTTTTATCGAAAGCTAGAGTTAAAAGCTGGGCTAACACAGATAGAATTTGAAAAAGGTTTTGCTAAATTAGTAAGAGCAATAATGAAATCCTTAAAAATTGCAGATTGGAAAACAAAGACTATAACACAAATATGGACGAGAAATATGATAAGCAATGATTTAGAAAATGCACAGATAGCGGCTGAGAGTAAAGACACAATATCAGATGAAAGCATAGTAAAAAATCATCCTTGGGTAGAAGACCCAGAAGAAGAAATGAAAAAATTAAAACAACAAAAGGAAGAAGCACAAAAAAGACAACAAGAAATATTTGGAAATGCAGGAGGATTTCAAGATAATCACAACAATGAAGGAAATCAAGAATAGAGGTGATTGAATGGCTAGAAAACCTCTAGATTATTGGGAAAAAAGACAAACAGAGTTAATGAAAAGACTAGAAAAAGGTACAGAGAATACTATAAAAGGGTTAATAGAGTCATATGAGCAAGCTACTAAAAATATAAATAAAGAAATTAGTAAAATATATAAAAATTATAGTAAATCAGATGTGCTTGATAAAAAAGTCTTAAATCAGTTGTTAAACAAAAAAGAAACAGATACATATAGAAAAAATTTATTAACTACAATAAATAATAACATAAAAAATGAAGATATTAAGCAGAAGATGTTATTAAAATATAACTCATCTGCTTATTCTTTTCGCATATCAAGATATGAGCAATTGCAAGAAAGTATAGATTTAGAGGTAAAAAAATTAGCAGATCTAGAACAAGAAATAACTAAAATTAGATATGTAGATACAATAAAAGAAGGATATTATCACAATATATATAATATTCAAAAAGCGACTGGATTAGGTTTTAATTTTTCTCAAATAGATAATAGAACAATAAATCTATTATTGAGTGAAAAATGGACTGATAATGCGAATTTTTCTCAAAGAATATGGAATAATAGCGAAAAATTAGGAAATTATCTAAAAACACAGTTGACAGCAGACACAATGTCAGGAAAAACAATACAAAAAATTGCCTCTGAATTATCTAATTTTATGAATGTTGGTTTATATAATGCTACTACATTAGTAAGAACAGAAGTAAATCATTTTGCAAACGAAGCGGAAATGTTATCTTATGAAGAATTAGACATAGAAAAATATAGATTTATAGCAACTCTAGATAATGTGACTTGTAAACATTGTGCAGAGTTAGATAATAAAGTATTTAATTTAAAAGATAGACAACCACGGCAAGAATTACCCACCAATACATCCGAACGACCGTTGTACAACAGTAGCAGTGTTTGATGATGACATAGCAGAAGGATTACAAAGAAGGGCAAAAGATGAAAATGGTAATACTATGCTTGTATCTCAAGATATGAATTATGAAGAGTGGTCAATGAAGTATATTCCAGAAAAATATAAAAAATATTATATTGACTCTAATTTACCAAGAACAAAAGTCACCGAAGACAGTATACTAGATAAACAGTTAGGCTTTTACAACGAGAATAATGAATTGAATTTTATCCCAAAAAGTAGTATAATATCTAATGTACATATTATTGCAGGAAATGGAACGCAAACGGTATTTAGAAGTGCTAGTAGATATGCCAGAGAATATGGCGGAAAAGCACAAGAATGGACAAAAAAAGTTGGAAAAATAGAAAGTGATAAGTATGTATTCGATATACATTGGGTAGAACATAATATATATGGAAAATATGATTTTAAATTGAAAGGAAAAACACTAAAATGAAAGTGAAATATATAGGTGAGAGTTTTGGAATAGAAGGACTTACAAATGAAAGAATATATGATGTAATAGCAATAGAAGACAATATGTTAAGAATAATAGATGATAGTGGAGAAGACTATTTATACTCCGTAACAACTCCCTGTTCATTAGAAGATAATTCTAAATGTGGTAAGTGGGAAATAGTAGAAGATAACGATAATAAAGATCTAGAAAAATTATTATATAAGGAGGAAAAATAGATGTATAAAGATGGAGATAAAGTAAGATTAAAAAATGGTTGTATAGTAACAATAAGCGGTGAAGTATCAAGCATAGATATGGCAGAAGGTTATACAACTTATGAAAAGGTTGTTATATCGCCTGACATGATACAAGAAAAGATTAAATAGTTATTAATATTTTAAAATTATAAATCAAGAGCTAGAAATAGCTCTTATTTTTGTGCCGTTTTTCTTGTAGTTAGGCTTAATAAAATAAACAAAATACAAATTATGCAGAAATGCACCCGAAAGGAGAAAATTATGGAGTTCTTAAAAGAAATTTTAGGAGAAGACTTGTTTAATCAAGTTAAAACAAAAGTAAGTTCTTATAACGAGAAAGCCGATAAGGACAAACGAGTAAGTATTGCTAATGTTAATGGAGATGAATATGTAACGAAAGCCAAATATTCACAACTAGAAACAGATTTAAACAATACAAAAACATCTTTAAGCACAGCTCAAACAACAATTGAGGACTTAAAAAAATCTAATGGAGATAATGCAGATTTACAACAAAAAGTTAGTAATTATGAAACAACAATTGCTAATTTAGAAGCAACAGGCAAGGCAGAAAAAGCCAAACTGTTGAAAGAAATTGCAATAAAAGATGCATTGTATGCTGAAAAAGCAAAACACCCAGAATTGCTTATTTCAAAATTTGATTTATCTAAAATAATATTAGATGAAAAAGGAGAAAATGTAGTTTCTGGAATTGAAGAACAAATGAAATCAAATAAGGAAACTTATAAAGATTTATTTGGAGAGGTAGAACAACAAGGTGGAGCATATCACTATACTCCAAATGGTGGAGAAAATAAAGGTAATAGTGGTGCAACGGATTTTGTTGGAATAATTAAAGAAAATCAAGCAAGAAAAATTTAAGACATTTTATATGTCTTTTTATTTTACCCAAAAAAGAATAGGAGGAATGAAAAATGGGTTATTTAAAAGATGAGCTACAAGGTTTTGTACCTGTAGAACAAGCAACAGAAATAATGAAAGATGTAGCTAGAGGTTCTAGCATATTAAGATTATCTAAAGTATCTCAAATGGAAAGTGATACTAAAAAAATACCAGTAATGACAGAAGGAGCTGGAGCATATTGGGTAGGAGAAGGAGAAAGAATAAAAACTTCTAAAGCTGGTTGGATTTATCCAGAATTAAAGGCTAAAAAACTAGCAGTTATTATACCAGTAACAAAAGAAAAACTAAATGATACAACAATAGATGTATTTAGTGAATTAAAAGAAAGTATAGCAGAAGCATTTTATAAAGCTATAGATGCTGCAGCTATATTTGGAACAAACTCACCATTTGAAAGAAATATCATGAAATGCGTTGAAAAAGCAGGAAATAAAATAGAAATAGGAACAAATGGAGAAGGAAAACTAGATTTAGATGTTGCTGATGCAATGGCAACAGTTGAAGATGCTGGTTATGATGTAAATGGTTTTGCAGCAAAAATCGGTATTAAAAACTCTTTAAGAAAATTAAGAGATGGAAATGGAAATCAATTATTTGTTGATGGAGTAAATGGAAAAGAACTATATTCACAACCAATAGAATTTTCAAGAAATGGAGCTTGGGATAAAACTAAAGCTGAATTAGTTGGTGCAGATTGGGATAAATCTTTAGTTGGTATTAGAGATAGCTTAGAATATGAAATATTAAAAGAAGCTACTTTAGAAGGTACTGTGGATAAAGATGGAAAACCAATTTCATTAGCAGAACAAGACTTAATTGGTATTAAAGCAACAATGAGATTAGCATATTTACCAATTAAGGATGAAGCTTTCTGTGCTGTAGTTCCAACAGGCTCTCTAGGAGAATTAACTGTAGAATCTACAGAAGGAACAACAACAGGAAAAACAGTAATTACTGTTGAACCTGCTAAAGCAGAAGGAAATAGCTACAAATATAAAGTAGCAGCTAATCCAACTATGCCAAAATATGGTGATGTTTGTACATCAGGATATACAAACTGGAATGGAACAGATGAAATTTCAGGAACTGCAGGACAAAAAATAGTAGTTGTTGAAGTAGATTCTGACAATAAAGCTAAAAGAGCAGGAACAACAACATTAACTGTTAAAGCTGATTAGAAAGAGGGAGCTAGAAATAGCTCCTTTTGAGGTATAAACATGATAGATAATGTGAAAGAAGTTAAACAAATATTAAATATTACGGATGGTAAGTTAGATAGTTACTTAAAGTTCTGCGAAAAGAATATATCAGACAAGATATTAGATAGATGCCATATAGAAATTATACCAGAACGACTAAATTCACTTATACAAGAGTTTTTAATTGAACAATATAATCTTAATAAAGAAGGTGTTGGAGAAGGTAAAAAACAAGTTTCTAGTGCTTCTGATAATGGACAGTCTGTAAATTTTCAAGTTGTGGGTGGAGTAAACTCTATGTCACAGAATGTAGATGAGTTTCTTGATAGAAATATGGCTACTTTAGTCAAATATAGAAAGGTAGAGTGGTAATTATGCAAATACCTGAAATATTCAAGCAAACAATAGCTGATAAATTTTATGACAAAGAGATGGAGATATGGACATCTGGAACAATAAAAGATGATGAAGGCTCTGTAATTGGAAATGGAAAGCTAGAAAAAATTGATAGTTTCAAAGGTAATTTTCAATTTTCTACAAGAGAATACATACAACAAGAGTATGGCAAAGAAATAGAAGCTAATGCAATAGTTACTTGTAACGAAACAAAAGCCGAAATAGGAAATATTTTAATATATGACAATGAAGAATATACCATAAAAAGTTTAGTTCCTTCTGACAGCCATATAACTCTTTTGGTGGAGGGATAATATGGCTAGTATAGAAGGATTAGACGAATTGCTTGTAACTCTATCTGGATTAGGTGGGAATGCAAAAGAAAGTTGTAGAAAAGGACTTGAAAGAGGAGCAAAGAAGATACAAAAAAATGCTAAATATTTAGCACCTGTTAAAACTGGTCAACTTAGAAACTCTATAAAAACTAAGTCTCAAACTACACAAGAAGGAGCAGAGGCACAAGTTTTTACAAATGCTGGACACGCACCTTACGTTGAATTTGGAACAGGTCAAAGAGGAACAGAAAGCAATATAGATAGGCCCGAACGGAATATCTTATAAAGCTGACTGGAAAGGACAAGCTGCACAACCATATTTAACCCCTGCATATTTGCACGCAAAGAATACCGGAGAAGTAGAACAGGAAGTAATTAAATCAATAGAACAAGACATTAGAAAGTTGGGTGGTAAATAATGAAAAATTTGAAGCCACAAATATTAAAAAAATTAGAAGAAATCTCAGATGTTGAGATTTCTTATTTTTATCCACAAAAGTGGAGTGAATTAGATAAAAAACCTGCTATTTCTTATTATGAAATGGATAATTCAATGTCTAGCAAAGCAGACGACGAAGAATATAGCAGTAATATTTCTATTCAAGTAGATATATGGGCTAAAAGTTCAAGTAAATGCTCTAAATTAGCTATTGAAGTAAATGAAAAAATGGAAAATTTAGAATTTGAAAGAACATTAGCAATGGATTTATTTGAACAGGAAACAAAAATATATCACAAAACAATGCGTTTTGAAAAAGAAGAAATTTTATAAAGGAGGGCGCTAATCATGCCAAAAAAAGCTTTAAGAGGTTTAAGTGGAATTAAAGTATTTGAATTATTAGAAAATACAGAAACAAATTATAAAGTAGGAGAAGCTGTAGATATACCTTATGCACAAAAACTAACAAGAGATACTCAAACATCAAATGATCCAATCTATGCAGACGACGAGATATATGATGATGAAGAAATATTTGATGGAGAAAATTTTGAATTAGAAATTCCAGAAGCAGATTTAGAATTAATGTCAATATTTGAAGGTGGAACTTATGATGCACAGTCAAAAGAATATTCTTGGGGTCCAGATAATCAAAGTAAAGATTACGCAATGACATTTAAAGCTAAAAGAAAAGACGGGAACTATAGAATGTTTAGATATTATAGAGCTAAATTTAAGAAAGTAAAACAAGATTTACAAACTCAAGACAATGGAACACAAGTTGCAACATTAACAATAAGTGGAACATTCTATAAGAGAGCTTTATTATCTGATGCAAAAGTCAGAGTGTATAAAGATAGTACAGGCTCAAGTGACCTAACTTGGTTAAATACAATACCTACTGTACCAACAACAGAACCAGTACAAAACGGAGGGTAGAAATACTCTCCCTAACTTATTTAGGAGGAAAATGAAATGACAAAAAGTAATGAAACAAAAAGTTTACCAAAAGTAAAAAGAATACATGGTGTAGAGATTGAAAAAAAGCCTTGTGGCAAATATTTTGAGGCTCTACAGACTTTAAAGGATTTGCCAGAGGACTTTATAAAAGAGTTGTCTGACAATGGACAAGATTTTAAATTATCAGAAATGTTTACAATAGAAAATATTATGACATTAATAACAAGATTACTTATAGTTATACCAAATTTTACATTTGAATTTTTATCTAAATTAATGGAAGTAGATAGAGATATATTGGAAAGTCAACTTACACCTAAAGAATTACTAGATGTTATACAAGAGTTTTGGAAAGTAAATGAACTAGAAAGTTTTTTCGACCAAATGAAGCCAATATTGAACAAGATCACAACTCTAATTGGCTTCAAAAAACAATTGCCATCTGCATAAAGATAGGTATAAGTAAAAGAGAATTTTTAGAAGATTATTATCCAGACGAAATCCCTATAATTATGCAAGAATATGCAGAATTAAACAAAGTAAGTAATAGTGATGAAGAAGAAGTAGGAGCAGAAGATTTTTAACAATGTGACAAGTTTCGACAGACTTCGACATTTTATATATGTTATTCTTTTAATAGGAGGGGATAATGTATGAAGGAAAAATTGAAAAGTTGGAAGTTATGGGTAGGAATTATTGTAGTAATTCTAATTGTATTAGGAATAGTTTTTATAAATAATAGTGGTCAATCAATTAATACAAGTACAAAATGCAATAAAATAGGTAAAGAAATAAAATTATCGAATAATATAAGAAAAGAATTGTATGAAACAGTAAAAAAAGATATAACAAACAACTTAAAAACTCCGTCTACGGCAATATTTCCAAAAATGAAAGAATGGAATATTAGAGTTGATTCTAACAATGTAATAGAGGTAAATTCTTATGTAGATAGTCAAAATAGTTTTGGAGCAATGCTAAGAACTAATTTTAAGCAAAGATATATACCTATTAACGAAGATGAATACTTATGCATCTATAAAGAATTTAACAATGAGACAGAATTTGATATTACTGAAAGAGCAGAGAACAAAAAAGTTATAAATAAAAATATTACTAAAAGTCAAATAGATAATTTTATAGCAAAAGCAAAAGAAAGTCCATATAACATATTATATAATAAAATTATAGATTATACTTTTAATGAAGAGAAACAGCAATTAGAATGGAATATAAAAGTTGTATCTCAATCAAATGGAGATTTAAAAAACAACTGCTATTTAGCATTGACATCTGCAATAGATGAATGCATTTGCTTACCAACTGTAAAAACAACAATAAACGTATATTTTTTCGAAGGAGATGAACAACTAAAAATTGCAACAGTGAAAGATATTGATTTTGATTTTATGATAAGAAGATGGAATATATTATGCGATATAGGAGTGAATACGGATCATTTAACTACAGATTTAGAAAAGGATTTAGGGGAAAAACTTATTCAAGATAATATAATTAAAAACATGAAGGTTGATTATTGGAACGAATAATTGACAAAGAACACTTACTTTATTAGTAGGTGTTTTTTTATCCTCAAAAGGAAGTGAAAAAAATGTCAAATGAAACACAAATAGGACAACTAGTAATTAATTTAAAAATAAAGACAGAAGCTCTTGAAAAGGGTTTAGAGACAGCAAAGAAAAAATTACAAGAAATAGAACAAAATAATAAACAAGTTGAAAATAGTAATAAAAGTTTAGACGCTAGTTATTTAGCAATGTCTGCAACTGCCGTAATAGCATTAGGAAAAATTGTAGGAGCAATAAAGGATTGTGTCAATGAATATAATTCTTATACACAAGCAATGAGTTCGTTACAAAATGTATCAGAATATACTGGACAAAGTATGCAAGATTTTGGAAATATTATGAGCAAGTTTGGCGCATACATGACAAAGGCTGATTTGGCAACAACTATTAAAAATTTTTCTTTAATGGGGTTCACAGCGGAGCAAACAGAACAAATGATAGAATCTTTAACAAATTCGGCAATTAGAAATAGAAATGCGAATTATACTGTATCAGAAGCGGTAAGAGTTGCATCAGAAGGTTATAGGCAAGGTTTGTCAACCTTGTCAGATAGTGCGGGTGTAACAGAAAACTTATCTGTAATGCAATCTAAATATGCAGAGACAATTGGAAAAACTGCAGGTCAATTAACAGAAACAGAAATAAATCAAGCTTACCTAAATAGAACAATGGCAGCTGCAGAACCCTTTGCGGGGGCAATGGAAGATTATTTGGATAGTTTAGCAGGAAAGCAAGGACAATATAGCCAAGCAATGAGAGAAACGCAAGCGGCTTATGCAGAAGCACTAGAACCTGTTATGAGTAAAATGCTAGAAGGCGGAACGGAAATATTAAATATATTAAACTCGTTAATAACGGCTAATCCAACAGCGGTAACAGGCATGACAACTTTTGCTGTAACTCTAACAGCGGTAACAGTAGCAATGCTTGCTTTAAAGAAAGCAAAAGACGCATATACAAAATCTTCTTTAGCAGCAACAGTAGCGACAAAAGGCTTTACCACAGCATTGATGTCGAATCCTATATTTATAATAGCAACAACAATAGCCACAGTAATATCTGGAATTAGTATGTTGTGTTCAGCAATAAGAGAAAATGAAGAAGCACAAGCAAAATTAAATGAAACTACAGAAAAATATAAAAAGATAAAGGAAGGCACTTATGAATATACAGACAGCAATATTGCAGGTTTAGAAAATGATAGAAAAGCAATAGAGGAACAAATAGAATTATATAACAAAATAGAAAATGCACAAAAAGAATACAATGAATTGTCAAGATTTTCTAAAGGGAGTTATTGGGCAGAATTTTCAAACGAAATAGAGTATTGCGAAGACGGAACTATAAAACTAAAGAAATCTGCATACGAGTTGAGACAAGAAATAAAAAGTGCTGAAAAGGCATTTGAAAAAGCACAAAAAAATAGTAAAAATTATGGAAATTCATTAGAAGAATTAAAAAGTAGGTTAAAAGAAACTACAGACTATCTAGAAAAAGCAAATGTAGTTAAAAATATAAGTAAGGCATTAGATATAAAAAGTGCAAAAACAAAACAAAAAGAAGCAGCACAATTAAAAGTCAGTGCTAATCAAATGCAAAATTATTTAAATATTGTAAAAAAAGGCGAGACATCTACTAGTGAATATCAGGATGCTGTCAAAGCATTAACAAAAGCATATCCAGAGGCAGCAAATGCTGAAGGTGTAATAATAAAGCAAGCTCAAAGGTTTATTGATGCAGAACAGTTAAAAGCAGATGAGGCATGGAAGGGTTCTCAAAACACCATAAACGCGTATATTTCAATGCTAGAAACTGCTTTACAGAGTGAAAGCGTTCAAAAACAAGTTGCTCAAAACATTGGAATATCTTATGAACAACTAGCTCCAAAACTTCAATCTGTTTTAGCTCTATTACAAGCAATGGCAGGATACACACCAGAAACAACACCTAGT
>ENA-OURC01000344-OURC01000344.1-human-gut-metagenome-genome-assembly--contig:-NODE-344-length-17287-cov-4.40245_pt1 | contig 17287 bp, 14 predicted proteins | sample MGYA00243026_ERZ508738 | MGnify/ENA primary metagenome ERZ508738 (study PRJEB26277, sample SAMN04329806) | human gut metagenome | biome: human-associated habitat | host: Homo sapiens | place: USA...
TTGAGGAAGTGTCAAATATAAGCAGAGGAAAATGGGCAAAATGGTGGACACTCCACCACACTCCACCACAAAAGAGTAAATTTCATATCATTTTATAAAAAAGGCGCAAAGTCCACGAAAAGACTGAGCGTCTTTTTTGTTGCCTTTTTATGGGAATTTGGCTTAAAGCCTTGATTTTGTGGGCTGTTAGGTGTAATATTGTAACCAAGTGGTGAAAAGTGGAGTTAAATACCATATAAGTGGAGTGAAGTGGTGGAAAGCTTCAAAATGAGGAAAAGGAGGATGGATGCCATGTTCATGGGCGAATATAATCATTCAATAGACGCCAAGGGCCGTATGATTGTCCCGGCGAAGTTCCGTGAACAGCTTGGCAATGAGTTCGTAGTTACCAAGGGCTTAGATGGCTGTCTGTTCGTCTATTCCAACGAAGAATGGCATCGCATTGAGGAAAATCTTCGCGACAAACCACTCACATCAAGAGAAGCAAGAAAATTTATGAGATTCTTCTTTGCAGGAGCAGCCACCTGTGAGGTGGACAAGCAGGGCAGAATCCTCTTACCGGCGAACTTAAGAGAATACGCAGGTATAGATAAGGAAGTTGTATCTGTCGGAGTATACAGCAGAGTAGAAATCTGGAGCAAAGACAGATATCTTGAGAACTCTGATTTTGACGATATGGATGAGATAGCCGATCATATGGCAGAGCTTGGCATAGGCATTTGATATTAAATGGAGAGACCACATGGAATTTAAGCATTATTCGGTCTTAAGGGACGAGACAATTGAAAATTTAAACATCCGTCCTGACGGGATATATGTGGATGGTACTCTTGGAGGAGCCGGGCACTCATATGAGATAGCAAAGAGACTTTCGGACAAGGGCAGGCTGATAGGCATAGATCAGGATGCAGATGCCATAAAGGCGGCAGGAGAGAGACTTGCGGAGTTTGGAGACAGGGTAACGATAGTCAGAAGCAATTATTCTGATATGAAGAATGTGCTTCATTCTCTCGGAATTGAAAAGGTGGATGGTATTATGCTGGATCTTGGAGTGTCATCCTTCCAGCTTGATACACCGAAGAGAGGCTTTACCTACAGGAGTGAGGATGCACCGCTTGATATGCGTATGGATGACAGGAATGCCCTTACTGCAAGGGATATAGTAAATACCTACAGCGAAAATGATCTGTACCGTATCATCAGGGATTACGGTGAGGACAAGTTTGCAAAGAATATTGCAAAGCACATTGCAGCAGCAAGACAAAAGCAAGAGATAACGACAACAGGAGAGCTCAACGAGATAATAAAGGCAGCGATACCAAAAAAGGTCAGAGCTACCGGTGGTCACCCGTCAAAGAGAACATATCAGGCTATCAGAATTGAGCTGAATCATGAGCTTGATGTGCTAAGGGACAACCTGGATGACATGATAGATTTACTTAATCCGGGCGGCAGGATATGTATAATCACATTCCACTCGCTTGAGGACAGAATAGTAAAATCCAATTTCAAAAAAAACGAAAATCCATGTACATGTCCACCGAGTTTTCCAGTATGTGTATGCGGTAATAAATCGAAGGGAACGGTTATCACCAGAAAGCCTATCCTTCCGTCAGAAAAGGAACTTGAAGAGAATTCACGCTCGAAGAGTGCAAAGCTTCGTGTGTTTGAAAAGAATGAATTGTAGAATGACAGCAAAAGGAGCAGTTAAATGAATAAAACTACTTATTATATAAATGGGAATGCCGTAAGAGAGCTTGACGAGGCAGCACCGGTCAGAAGACCACAGAAATCGACAAGAGAGCTTGAGGAAATAAGAAGAAAGAAAAACAGAAGAAAATCTGCAAGAAGAAATCAGGAGAGAGCACTCTCAATGAACAGGGCATTTGTAGCCTTTCTCACAGCGTGTGTGGCAGCTTCAGCCCTTGTATCTGTTTCACTTATTCAGATAAGGTCAAATGTGACACAGCAGATGAATGAGGTTGCAGCACTTGAGAGCCGGATAAATGATATGAAGGCTGATAATGATGCCAGATACAAGCAGATTACTACATCTGTCGATTTAAATGCAATCAAGGATGCAGCTATCAACAGACTTGGCATGAAATATGCTTCACAGGATCAGATAGTTTATTACTCAATTGATAAGAACAACTATATGGATCAGTACAATGATATTCCGGAATAAATTGGAGGAATCATATTGGCAGCCAGGACAAGAAAAAGACCGGTAAGAAAAATCGGACGCAAAATGAAAACAAAGCTGTTTGCGTTGTTTATGTTAATAGTTGTAGCCATGCTTGGACTCATTGGCAGGCTGATGTTTATTGAATATACAAGCGGAGACGCATATACTAAAAAGGTACTATCATTACAGTCATATGACAGCAAAACAATACCGTTTCAGAGAGGAAATATTGTGGATTCAAACGGGACAGTGCTTGCTACGAGTGTGGCTGTTTATAATGTCGTACTTGATTGCTCGGTTATGACCAGTAAGAAAGAGTATATAACTCCGACGATAGATGCACTGACACAGTGCTTTCCGGATTTAGACAGGGCAACACTTGAGGATTATGCAAATAACAGCAAGGATAACAAATATATTGTACTGTTAAAAAAGCTGTCATATGATGCAATTCAGCCATTTGTACAACTGCAGGATGCAACAGACGAAAAGGGCAATCTGAAGAATCCAAACATCAAGGGTGTGTGGTTTGAGACAGAATATCAGAGAAATTATCCGTTTAAAACACTGGCAAGCTCAGTTATAGGCTTTACCTCCGCCGGAAATGTAGGTACAACCGGACTTGAAAACTATTACAATGACACTTTAAATGGTGTAAATGGTAGGGAGTACGGCTATCTGAATGCAGACAATGATTTCCAGAAAACAGTAATTGCTGCACAAAACGGAAATACACTGTACACAACTATAGACGCAAATATCCAGTCGATTGTTGAGGATAAGATAAAACTGTTCTCAGATACTTATGCAAATAATGCAAGAGAAGGACTTGGCGCAGAAAATATTGCAGTCGTTATAGAAAATCCTAAAAATGGTGAGATACTGGCCATGGCGAATTATCCAAACTTTGATCTGAACGATCCGAAGAATATGAAGGATTATTATACACAAGAGCAGCTTAATGCAATGAGTGATGATGATACATTAAATACTCTGAATAAGCTGTGGCAGAACTTCTGTGTTACACATACATATGAGCCGGGGTCTGTACAGAAGCCTTTTACCGTGGCATGTGGACTGGATACAGGCACGCTCACTACTGATATGACATTTTTATGTGATGGATACGAGATGTTTGGCGGTGAAAAGGTATCATGCGTCAACCGTAGCGGACATGGCATAGAGACACTTGAAAAGGCACTCATGGATTCGTGTAATGATGCACTCATGCAGATGTCATATAAGATTGGTGCAGAAAATTTTCTGTACTATCAGAGTGTATTTGGCTTTGGTCAAAAGACAGGTGTTGACCTGCCGGGTGAGGCAAATACATCAACGCTCATGTATACACTCGACAATATAAAGCCTGTCGATTTAGCGACAAACGTATTCGGACAGAACTATAACTGTACCATGATAGAGATGGTCAGTGCATTTTCCTCACTGGTGAATGGCGGAAATTATTATCAGCCGCACGTAGTAAGGAAAATCGCAGATGACAACGGCAATACAGTAAAGACAATTGAGCCTACACTGCTAAAAAAGACAGTGTCAGAGAATACAAGTGCGACACTTAAAAACTACCTGCAGAATGTAGTTGCAAACGGAACCGGTAAGGTGGCAAAGGTTGACGGATACTCAATGGGAGGCAAGACAGGAACAGCGCAGATGTATGATGAGACAACGCACCTTAGAAAGAGGGGCAGCTATCTTGTATCATTTATAGGCTGTGTGCCTGCTCAGGATCCGCAGCTTGTTATTTACACTGTAATCGACCAGCCGAATGTACAGGATCAGCCTCACAGTAACTATGCACAGAACCTGACCAGAGAGATATTAAAGGAAGTACTTCCGTATATGAATATATACCCTGATGAGGAGCAGACCGGTGTAAATGCTGACCTTACGATAACAGGCGCAAATCCTCCGACAGGAGAAAAGGTCACCCAGGAGGGTGAGCAGGGCGAATAGAGAATAGCCTCAATATTTTTTGCATATATTAGTGTAAAAATATTGAGGCATTTTTGTTCATGATACTTAACAATACGCGCTACAGAAGAAAAATATGCGTATTTTGCAGTATACTGACAGCTGTTCTTATCGCCTTGTGTTTCAGACTGTTTTATCTCATGATAGTAAAAGGCGGTTATTACAGTAAAAAGGCAAGTGCGCTTCAGGAAAGAGAGCGTGATATTGCAGGAATACGCGGAGATATAGTGGATAGAAATGAAAGGATAATAGCGACAAATGAAACTGCATATAACATAAGCGTTATACACAATCAGATAACCGACAAGGAAGCAGTCATCTCTGTTTTAAGCAGTGAGCTTTCGATTGACGAAAAGACTATCCGCAGTAAGGTGGATAAGGTTACATCCATTGAAAAAATAAAGAACAATGTCTCTAAAAAAACAGGCGATAAAATACTATCATATGGCTTGGCAGGGGTAAAGGTTGACGAGTCAAGTGTCAGGTACTATCCGCTTGATGAACTGTTTTCAAAGGTTATAGGCTTTGCAGGAGCAGATGGTCAGGGTGTTGTTGGGCTTGAGACCACATATGATGAAATTCTGCGTGGTACACCAGGGCGGATATACACTGTATGTGATGGCAGAGGTGTGGAGGTGAAGGGCTATAAGGAGAGAAGAGAAGCTCCACAAAAAGGAGATACACTTGTCACTACACTCGACATAAATATACAAAGAGTATGTGAGAAAAATGCAATGATGGCATATGCACAAAACCTGGCAGACAGTGTGAGTATAATTGCCTTAAACCCTAAAAACGGAGAAATATATGCCATGACCGACTACCCGGAATATAATTTGAATGATCCTTTTTCATGTGAAAACCATGATGAAGCCTGGAGAAACGGCTGTGTAAGTGATACATATGAGCCCGGTTCAGTATTCAAGATAATTACGGCAGGAATCGCACTGGAGGAGGATGTGGTGAGCCTTGATGACAGTTTTTACTGCCCGGGATATATTACTGTGGAGGACAGACGCATACACTGCCATAAGAGAACAGGACATGGAAGTGAGACCTTTGTGCAGGGAATACAGAATTCATGCAATCCGGTCTTTATTGATCTAGGCCTTAGAATAGGCAGTGAGAGGTATTATGCTGATTTCATGAGGTTTGGTCTGCTTGATAAGACAGGTATTGATTTGCCGGGAGAGGCCGCCACCATAATGCATCAGCCGGATAAGATAGGCCAGGTGGAGCTTGCAACAATTTCATTTGGACAGTCATTCCAGCTCACACCCATCGAGCTTATGACAACAGTATCATCGCTTATAAATGGTGGTAACAGAATTACTCCTCATATAGGTAAGGAGATTCATGGCACCGAAGGTACGGTAAAGGAGGTGCTGTCCTTTGAACAGACGTCAGGTATATGCAGTGAAGAGACATCTGATACACTGCGAAAGCTTTTGGAGGGCGTGGTAGCAGAGGGCTCAGGAAAAAATGCAAAGGTTGAAGGTTATGCGATAGGAGGAAAGACTGCTACATCGCAGACACTTCCGAGAAGTGACAATGTATATATAGCCTCGTTCCTTGGATTTTATCCGGTGGATGATCCGGCACTTATGGTGCTTGTGAAAATAAATAATCCAAAGGGCGGTGCATACTATGGTGGAACAATCGCTGCACCGGTTGCAGCTGAAATATTTAGGGAAATCATACCGTATGCACAGGAGATAGGAGTGTTTAACTGATTTACGGGCTCTTGCGAAATAGAACCAAATAACGTATACTATAATTTAATGATTAAGGCAGTCGTTTGGAGAAGTTGATTTGTTAAACATATCCATACGGATGGCTGCAATAAAAGATGGAGGAATAAAAATGAGCTTACAAGGAAAAAAGGTACTTGTTGTCGGAACAGGAAAGAGTGGCATTGCAGCGACTGAACTTTTGTGCGCAAATGGCATCGATACAGTATTGTTTGATGGAAATAAAGAACTGGATTCAAAAACACTTTATGAGAAAGCACCAAAGCTTAAGGAGGTGCCGCTTATTTTAGGCGACCTGACAGATGAACAGATTGATGAGTTTGATGTGGCTGTGCTAAGTCCGGGAGTACCAACAGACATTCCTATGGTCAATGCCTTACGTGACAGGGGCGTTAAAATATGGGGTGAGATAGAGCTTGCATACACATTTGGGGCAGGTGAGATCATCGCTATCACAGGAACCAACGGAAAGACGACCACTACAGCTCTGACAGGTGAGATAATGAAGAATTACTTTAAGGATGTGAGAGTGGTAGGAAATATCGGAATCCCTTATACATCAATGGTCACAGGAAGCACAGGTGAGACAGTAACGGTTGCAGAGATATCAAGCTTCCAGCTCGAGACAATAGATACCTTTAAGCCACATGTAAGCGCAATTTTAAATATCACACCCGATCACCTGAATCGACACCATACTATGGAAAATTACATCAGGGCAAAGGAGGATATCACAAAAAATCAGACAGCAGATGATTACTGCGTGTTAAACTACGAGGATGAGGTGCTTAGAGATTTTGCAGCAGAGTGCCCGGCTAAGGTTATATTTTTCAGTAGTAAGTCTGAGCTTTCAGAGGGCTTTTATCTGGACGGAGACATCATCATATACGCACACGACGGTGTACGCGATGAGGTAATTGATGTAAATGAGCTGAATCTCCTCGGAAAGCATAATTTTGAGAATGTAATGGCAGCGTGTGCCATGTCTATAAGCTTTGGGGTACCGATGGATAAGATTGTCGAGGTGCTTAAGGTATTTAAGGCAGTTGAGCACAGGATAGAGTACGTGACCGAAAAGCGTGGAGTAAGATTCTACAACGATTCAAAGGGCACCAATCCTGATGCAGCCATTCAGGGTATACGTGCCATGAACAGACCGACACTTCTCATTGGCGGTGGATATGATAAGCAGTCGGAGTATGATGAGTGGATAGAGGCCATTGACGGCAAAGTAAAGGAGCTTGTGCTTATCGGTCAGACTGCAGATAAAATCGAAGAGTGTGCACACAGACACGGATTCATGAATACTGTAAAGAAGGATACGTTTGAGGATGCAGTAAATTATTGCTATGAGCATGCTGTTTCAGGTGATGCAGTGCTCTTATCACCTGCATGTGCAAGCTGGGGCATGTTTCCTAACTATGAGGAGCGCGGACGTATCTTTAAGGAAATAGTAAAAGGATTTAAGGAGTAAATATTTTGGCAGGAAAGCGTAGAAGAAGTAGCAAGAATAAAGAAAAAAAAGAAAAAGGAATACCTTATTTCGACTACAACCTGTTGTTTATAGTTATATTTCTGCTCTGCTTTGGTCTTGTTATGCTATATAGCTCGAGTGCATACACATCGGCCATCAAAAATCATGACAGCATGCACTATCTTAAGCTTCAGATACGAAATATTGTACTTGGACTTATACCTATGGTATTTCTGGCAAAGGTCGACTACAGATATTGGAAAAAGCTTGGCTTTTTTGCGTATATAGTATCGCTTATACTGTGTGTGCTTGTGTTTGTGCCGAAAATAGGCTCAAGCTCACATGGTTCATCGAGATGGATTGGCATAGGACCAATACAGTTCCAGCCTTCAGAAGTGGCTAAAATTGCGGTCATACTGTTTATGGCTATGATTATAGACAAGATACCCAAGCAGTTTGATAAGTTTTTAAGTCTGGTAAAGGTGCTTGCTATGCTTATTCCGCTCATAATAGTTGTTGCAATCAGCAATCTGAGTACGGCAGTTATCATCATAGGCATTTCGGTCTGTATGTTGTTTGTCGCAAGCCCAAAGTATCTGCAGTTTATTATTGTAGCAGTGGCGGTAGTTGTGTTTGCAGTGGCGTTTGTCATGCTGGCAGGCTATAGAAGTACACGTATTGAGGCATGGCTGCATACGGAGACTGCGAGAACAGACGCAGTAATCCAGACTATGATGGGACTTTATGCGATAGGCTCGGGCGGATTGTTTGGAAAAGGACTTGGAGAGAGCTTACAGAAGCTTGGCAATGTGCCGGAGTCACAAAATGATATGATATTTACAATTATTTGTGAAGAGCTTGGACTGTTTGGAGCTATCTGCCTTATTTTACTTTTTATACTGCTTATATGGCGTATGATGGTCATTGCAAACAATGCAAGGGATTTGTATGGCTCACTTTTAGTGATTGGTGTGATGAGTCATATTGCAATCCAGGTGATACTGAATATTGCGGTAGTTACCAATTCACTTCCAAATACCGGTGTTATTCTGCCGTTTATCAGCTATGGAGGTACGTCAATCATATTCCTGATGGCGGAAATAGGGCTTGTTTTGTCTGTGTCAAGAGGCATCAGGCTTGAAAATGTGTAGATTAAGGCGTGAAATATAATGATTAAGAAAAAAAGAAAACATAAAAAGAGATTAAAGCATTTTTTTATGGGACTGCTAATTACTATAGCAGTGCTCGCGATACTGTTTCTCATTGTACTTAAGCTGTTTACGGTAAAAAGGGTAGTTGTCGAGGGCAATGAGCTTTATGACCAAAAGACTATAGAGGATGCTGTGCTTAATGATAAGTACTCATGGAACTCACTGTATGTCTATCTGAAATATAAGGTAAAGGATACTAAAAAAATACCGTTTATTGATACAATGAGCATAAGCCTGGATAGTCCGCATACTCTTCATATATCAGTTTATGAAAAAGGAATGCTTGGATACATATATATTCCGGGAATTAATGAGAATGCATATTTTGATAAGGATGGCTTTGTGGTGGAGACATCCTCAGACACGGTGCCGGGTGTGCCATGTATAGACGGCATAAGCTGTGACAAGGTAGTGCTTTACGAGAAGCTTCCTATAAAGCAGACTATGCTAAAAGATATCCTTGAGCTTACCCAGGGATTAAAAAGGCAGGACCTTGTGCCGGATTCTGTGGATTATGGTGCGCAAAATGCACCGGTAGTCAAGTATGGTAATGTGAGTGTGATAATTGGTGACACGACAAAGCTTACACGTAAAATAGAGAGGCTTAAGGCTATCATGCCATCGCTTGAGGGACAGTCCGGTACACTACATTTAGAGAGCTGGACGGAAGAAACAACAAATATTGTGTTTGACAAGTCAGAATAATGCAAAACTAAATAAAAAAAATCATATTTTATAGTTGATTATTTTGGAGAAAAATTATATTATAGAATAAATGAGTTTAAGAATATTCGATATTTTTATATAGAAAATTAAATTTTGGGAAAGAAAGAGGAGGAATCACCTTGCTTGAGATAAGAACTAACGAGGCTGATAACAGCGCAAAGATTATTGTAATTGGAGTCGGAGGAGCCGGTAACAATGCAGTTAACAGAATGATTGATGAGAATATTGGTGGAGTAGAGTTTATCGGCATCAATACAGATAAGCAGGCTTTACAGCTTTGTAAGGCTCCTACACTTATACAGATTGGAGAGAAGCTTACAAAGGGACTCGGCGCAGGTGCGCAGCCTGAAATCGGTCAGAAGGCCGCTGAGGAGAGCGCAGAGGAGCTTCAGGCAGCAGTAAAGGGCGCTGATATGGTATTCGTCACATGCGGTATGGGAGGCGGAACCGGTACAGGTGCAGCTCCTGTTGTTGCAAAGATAGCAAAGGATCAGGGCATACTTACAGTTGGTGTTGTTACAAAACCATTCAAATTTGAGGCAAAGCAGCGAATGATTAATGCTGTTTCAGGAATAGAGAGACTTAAAGAGAGCGTTGATACACTTATTGTCATTCCAAATGATAAGCTTCTTGAGATAGTAGACCGTCGCACAACAATGCCGGATGCACTCAAGAAGGCAGATGAGGTATTGCAGCAGGCAGTTCAGGGAATCACTGATCTTATTAATCTTCCTGCACTTATCAACCTTGACTTCGCAGATGTACAGACTGTCATGAAGGACAAGGGTATGGCACATATCGGTATCGGTAGTGCACAGGGGGATGATAAGGCTATCGAAGCTGTTAAGCTTGCGGTTGCTTCACCTCTTCTTGAGACAAAGATAAATGGTGCAACACATGTAATTATCAATATCTCAGGCGATATCTCCCTTATGGATGCAAACGATGCAGCAAGTTACGTACAGGATCTGGCAGGAGAGGATGCCAATATTATCTTTGGTGCCAAGTTTGATGAGAGCATGACTGATCAGGCTTCTATCACTGTTATTGCTACAGGACTGGAGGATGTTTCAGAGAAGATAGATATGCCGGGCAAGCAGGCAGCGCCTGGTGCAGGAATGGCAGGCGGTATGCAAAACCGTATGGTATATCCGAATCAGACAGCTGCAAGACCTGTTTCAGGCATGGGAACACAGTCCACAGCAACAGCAGGACTTCATACAGCTGCCCAGCAACAGCAGACAGCACCTGCACATGCATATACAGGTATCCAGAAGCCACGCCAGCCTGAGAGCACGGTTAAGCCGGTAGAGATTAATATTCCGGATTTCCTTAAGAATTCAAGACGATAGTTTATAGGACATGCAGCTTTTTGGCTGCATGTCTTTTTGATTATTGTCGACATATTACGGCACTTAAAAACCTGCTTTTACGCTATTCTTGTCTGTGAAAGTGAGGTGAAAAATTATCTATGCATTTTATCTCGATATTTTTCTTCTTCGTACATTTATCACCAACTGTCTCATACTTATATTTGTCATATATATGCTAAAAATCCCATTGATCGGGAAGGTGGTACGTCTGATTGCTTCAGCGGTGGGTGCATCGGTATGTGAATGTGTACTGCTTCTTTTGGCAGGCAGCTATGCGTTTTATAAATGGACCTCTGTTCTGGTGGTCGTACCGCTTGCGGCAAGGCTTGCAATAGGCAGACAGGCTGGCAGAAAAATCCCGTTTCTAAGACTTTTTGCACTATGTATGTTTGTAACAGTGCTGACCGGAGGCATAGTAACAGCTCTGGACAGCTTTTTCAGCTCTGATGCGACAGTTATGGTATGCTTTGGTTTTGTCATATCATACATAGTGTTAAAGTGCTTCTGTGAACGAAGTAATGAGAGCAGAAGACTATATAGGGTCACACTTTTAAAGGATGGTAAAAGGGCTTGTGCCACAGCCTTGTATGATACGGGAAATCTGCTAAAAAAACAGCCACAGCAGATTCCGGTGCACATAGGCGGGAGTGCATTGTTTGATATTGTAGGAGAAGATGCCGGCTTTTTTGATGTGCCGTACAAGAGCCTGGGAAATGATGGTGGGAGCATTAAAGTGTGTGAATTTGATGAGATGACAGTTATGAAGGGAAATGGTAAGCTGATTTTACATAATGTGCTGGTGGGAAGAGCATCGGATAGTTTATTTGAGGACAATGCATATGATATGATTTTGAATGAAGCTGTTTTTAGTAATAAAACGGGTATGGAAAATACTCTGGGGAAGCAAGCCGCACACAAATGAGGTGTTTTACATAGGAGGGACGGAGGTGCTGCCGCCTCCGCTTGAGACAGATGAGGAGAAGTGCTGTCTGATTGCACTGGTGGATAAAAATGTGGCAATGTCAAAGGAACAGGCAAAAAAGCAGCTTATAGAGCACAATCTAAGGCTTGTGGTGTATCTGGCAAAAAAATTTGAAAACACGGGAGTATGCGTGGAGGACCTTATATCAATTGGCACAATCGGCCTGATAAAGGGGATAAATACATTCAATCCTGAGAAGAAAATAAAGCTTGCCACATACGCATCCAGATGCATAGAAAATGAGATTCTTATGTATCTGCGTCGCAACAACAGAGTGAAGCTTGAGGTATCCTTTGATGAGCCACTAAACACGGATTGGGACGGAAATGAGCTGCTTTTATCAGATATACTGGGGACAGATGAGGATGTCATATATAAGGAGCTTGAGACTGAGGTTGAGATTTCACTGCTAAAAAAAGCCATGCTGTCATTGAACGAGCGTGAAAGACAGATAATAGAGCTTCGATTTGGAGTAAACCGTGTGGAGAATAAGGAGCTGACGCAGAAGGAGGTGGCAGATATTCTGGGAATTTCACAGTCATACATATCAAGGCTCGAAAAAAAAATAATGGCAAGATTGAAGAAAGAAATACAGAAAATGGCATAAGTGTGATATAATATTTTTATCATAAAACAGAATAGGAGATGGTAGTATGGTATTGGAATTTATCGGGGCTGACAGAGAGGTTACTGGAAGCTGTCACTATCTGACATTTGGGGACACACATATACTTATTGACTGTGGAATGGAGCAGGGGGCTGATTTGTACGTGAATCAGGAGATTCCGGTCAATCCTTCGCTCATAGACTATGTGTTTGTCACACACGCACACATTGACCACTCAGGTCTTTTGCCACTCATATACAATCATGGTTTCAGGGGCACCATTTTTGCGACAAAGGCGACAACAGATTTATGTAACATCATGCTAAAGGATTCTGCACATATTCAGGAATTTGAGGCGGAGTGGAAGAACAGAAAGGCAAGACGAGCCGGAAGACCGGAAGTGACTCCTATGTACAATGTGGAGGATGCACAGAATGTCATGCAGCACTTTACACCGTGTGATTACAACAGTGTGTATGAGATATGCCCGGGGCTTAAGGTGAGATTTGTGGATGCAGGTCATCTGCTTGGTTCATCATCTATTGAGATGTGGGTGACTGAGGAGGATGTGACCAAAAAGATTGTCTTTTCAGGTGATATTGGAAATCACAACAGGCCACTCATCAAGGATCCGCAGTATGTGGACAGTGCTGATTATGTGGTTATGGAATCTACATATGGCAATCGTCTGCATGATACGCCGCCTGACTACGCGGTTGAACTTTCAAAGGTCATCAATGCGACATTTACAAGAGGCGGAAATCTGGTAATCCCGGCATTTTCAGTGGGCAGGACACAGGAGATGCTCTACTTTATCAGGCGTATAAAGACTGAGAATCTGCTGCCGGAGCATCCGAATTTTGAGGTTTACATCGATAGCCCCCTTGCTGTTGAGGCTACAAATGTATTTCATGAGAATATATCGGACTGCTTTGATGAGGAGGCTATGGAGCTTATTTCGGCAGGCATCAATCCAATCAAGTTTCCGGGACTTCGTGTGGCAGTATCATCGGATGAGTCAAAGATGATTAATTTTGATAAGAAGCCAAAGGTTATCATCTCAGCATCGGGTATGTGTGAGGCCGGACGTATCAGGCACCACTTAAAGCATAATCTTTGGAGAAGTGATTCAACAGTTTTGTTTGTAGGATATCAGGTTCCGGGAACACTTGGCTATGCACTTTTAAACGGTGCTAAAAAGGTGAAGCTTTTTGGTGAGGAAATAGAAGTAAGGGCAAGCATAGTAAATCTACCTGGTATAAGTGGACATGCAGACAAAAATCAGCTTACCGAGTGGCTTGGCGCAATAAAAAACAAGCCGGAGCATGTATTTATAGTCCATGGAGAGGAATCCACAGCAGAGTCCTTTGCAAACCATGTGCATGAGACCTTCGGCTATGATGCAGTGGCACCATACAGTGGTGATGCCTATGACCTTATCACGAATCAGAAGGTGGCAGATGGCTCCCGCAAGCTTGTGGAGAAAAAGGCTGCATATGGCATGGCAAGCAGAGAGAAGACTATATTTGACCGTCTTGTGGCAGCAGGCCAGAGGCTTGTATCAGTTATCCAGAAGTGCCAGGGTATGGCTAATAAGGACTTGAGCAAGTTTGCAGACCAGATAAATGCGCTGTGTGACAAGTGGGATAGATAGAATGTAATCACAGCATATCAAAGTAATAAAGCAAAAAGGGAATGTGTGGGCAGTCAATCGCATACAACATATATGCAACACTGGGACACACAAATCCCCTATTTATGGGCTTTTTAGGATATCAAAACGTTAACAAAGAGATAATTCAACCGAATATCGAAAAAGAGCAACAGACCCCCGAAAATCCTGTATTTTCGGGGTTTTCTTTATATTCTGAAAATCTATCAGACACCTTCAAAACACACGAAAATGTTCCGGTAACTAACAGGTAACACATAGAAATGTGCCTATCGCAGAGATTGCTAAAGCAATTGGAAAGGATGCATAATATATAAGAATTGGCATACAACAAGGAATATTAAAATTTGGAACAGCAATGAAAGTTGGAAATTCAAGAGAATATAGTTATTATTGTCCAGATAAGAAGGTGTGGGAAGAGACAGGATATTTTAATAAAAATATGTGATACTATTTTTGTGTAAGAACTGTGATATATGTACATAATGAGAAGATGAAGAAATAGATGTAAATTTAATAGCCAGGAAAATCAAAGGGGGATATGCGTTAAAAACGCGAGAAAACTAATAGGGATTTGACTATAATTCAGATTTACATGAAAGGGGATTTGCGTTATAATTGTGGCGGAAAGGTGGGTTTATGCATGGATAAACCAGTTTTTTAAAAGAAAAGATTACAAATGGGAAAACGGAATTTATTATATTCCAATGTATATGGTACCATTTTTATAAAGATTTTTTAGAAACGTATATATTCATCAGGCAGCAAGCGGTTAAAGACGTAGAATAATAAACTTTTAACGGAGACACGCAGCTTTAAAATTTGTATATAGATGAATAAAATGCAGTGTATGAGGAGAAGTAATGAGAATATCAGATATTATGAGATTAGGAAAGTCTGCCATTATTTTTGCCACTATTGTAGTGGCTTTTTTGGCAATAATCTGGCTTTTAGGCTACAAAATGATTTATAAAAAAATATTGCATGGTAAAAAACAGATTTCAATTGGCAGAATAGGACTGGTGTGTGTACTTGCAGTATACATTGTTGTTGTACTTTATGTGACATTGCTAAGAGGAGGTATTGGTTTTGGGGGATTTGAGTACCGGGCTAACTTTAAACCATTTTCTTCGTACAAAGAGGCCTGGTACAATTTTAGTGCACAGGAATGGAGAAATCTGATACTTAATATATGTATGTTCGTGCCGTTTGGATTTTTACTACCAATTTGTTTTGGAAAGATTAAAAGAGCGTGGAAAATATATTTGTGCGGGTTTGGGTTTGCACTGTTTATAGAGGTTGTGCAGCTTATCACGGGACGAGGTGTATTTGAAACTGACGATATCATAAATAATACGATAGGTGCAATGATCGGATATGGATTATTTTCGGTTGCAAGACTGATATTTGTGGCAGTCTGTTCAAGGAAGAAAGTCCAAGATAATACAAATGAAGTCAGTGGAGTGGCACATGATGAAAATGTTTGTGAAAGACAGAACATTTCCATAAGAAAATGTCTGGTGGCACAGCTTCCGCTTGCGTTTACAATTATAGCTTTTGCAGCTGTTTTTATTGTATACAATAGTATGGAATATGGTAATCTTTCAATCGATAATATTTCAAATCAAAATGTGGATGTCTCGATGGCAGATGGTGTGAGTCTGGCAGATGAGGCAGATCCGCTTGATGTATACACAATTCACAGGGCTACAGAAGATGAGGCGAGGGAGCTTGCCGACGGGTACTTTTCAAAGTATGGTGTTTTAATAGATGACTCAAAAACAGACATGTATGATGGTACTATTATTTTTTACAGTACCAGCCTTGATGATGAGGGCAGTAACCTGAGTATCTGGTGCGATTACGAAGGACCAACAGTAAGTTTCACGGATTTTTCAAATATAGATGATGAAAATTCGTATGCTGACGCTGGACTTTCAGAGGAATTTGTCAGAGAAAAGCTGGAAAATCTAGGAGTGGTTATTCCCGAAAACGCAGTTTTTGCACCAATCGAGGAATATGATGCAGGAAACTATAGGTTTACAAACGATGGAGAAATTCTTGACGATGGCTTGTATTATAAGGGAACGATAGAATGTTGTATTAATTCGTCAGGTAAAATTGCAAATTTCAGAGACTCCATGATAAAATATACGCCTTATAAAAAGGTAGATGTTATTTCAGAAAAAGAGGCTTATGACAGGCTATGTGCAGGAAAATTTTATTTCCCGGATTATGATAAAGATGAACAATTATCTGATTTAGTTGTAAAATCAGTGAAGATAAGTTACACACCGGATTCGAAGGGATATTATCGTCCGGTTTATGAGTTTGTGGCAAATGCAAATCAGGATACAGGCAAGAGAGAAATAAGTATAATGGTAGATGCTATGGAAATTTAGGGAGGAATAACTTACAAAAATTAACTGACAGCTGCATTAGGTCTGGTAAAAAACAAAAGGGGCTGTAAAAAAACTCCCCTGACAGAAAATCGCCCAGACCGTGAGGTCTGAGCGATTTTTTGGTATAATTAATTATGCTACTAAATAATAATACCAATGGTAATTATACTATGCGTCAGCTGAAATTACCATTAGAAATCGAAAAATTGATCGATATTTCCGATCCGGTATACACTTTTTGTGAGGTTATGGATCACATTGACCTATCCAGATATTTTGTAGAGAAAGGCTATAAAACAGGTCACCCAAGATGTGATGCTCAAAAACTCCTTAAAGTAATACTTTTTGCCTTTATGGAAAATGGCATCTGCTCCTTACGAGAAATAGAAAAGCTCTGCCGTAATGACATTCGTTACATATATCTGGAACGTTTGAAATCCTATGCATATCACATCGAGACCTGTGGAGAAGAAAGAAACAGTTATTCCAAAACAGATCATGATTCAACTTTCATGCGTTTAAAGCGTGATTACATGGGAAACGATCAGCTACTTCCGGCATACAACCTACAGGCAGCCATCTGTGATGAATACATAGCTGTAATCGACGTAAAACCATATGCATCCGATATGGAATGCTTTGTGCCTTTGATGGAAAAATTCAATCGCACATATGGTCACTATCCGAAATATCCGGTTGCTGATGCCGGATACGGTTCTTACAATAATTATCTTTATTGTGAAGAACACGGCATGGAAAAATACATGAAATTTACCATGTACAAAAAAGAAACGACGGACAAAAAGTATCATGAGAATCCGTATCGTGCTGTAAAATCTTGAATCCATACATGGTGCTCTCTTGAGAATGAAGCGAAGCAGTCAATCGGAGGGCACTTTGGGTGTACTAAAG
>ENA-OURC01000350-OURC01000350.1-human-gut-metagenome-genome-assembly--contig:-NODE-350-length-17142-cov-6.50688_pt1 | contig 17142 bp, 8 predicted proteins | sample MGYA00243026_ERZ508738 | MGnify/ENA primary metagenome ERZ508738 (study PRJEB26277, sample SAMN04329806) | human gut metagenome | biome: human-associated habitat | host: Homo sapiens | place: USA...
TTCTTTATAAACAGAATTTGCTTGAACAATCCGGTATGGAGAAATCACTCCGGCAAATCACGGCAGGCAGCACCGACCGCCCAATCAGTATTGTGCATAGGGTAACATAATTGCCACGGTATCTCCATTTGCTTGATTCTGTTCACTATACACATTTCCTTTGCTCACGACAACGAGTCAAGGTGCGCACCGAGACCAGTGAGTAAACCGATTAAAATCAAAAATGTATGGTAACAAAAAAGAAATTGACCAAAGAAGAATGGGAGGCCATGACAGGTACGGATATGTCACTCATACTCCCGTCAGATGGCAGCATTGAGACTGCCAGGGAATCATCCTTGAATGATATAGGAAAAGAGAAGTCAGAAGGAACGGTAGAACAGACCGACACCACATCCGAGAACCTGCAACCATCAACAGGAAAAGAAGAAGCCGTTCCAACGTCTCAGCGTCGTATAAGCAGCAGGCAGAGGAAGCTTTCCCTGGACGAATACCGGAAAGCCTTTCTTCAGGTCCCGAGAATCGAAGACCGCAAGCCCGTGTTTGTTAGCGGCGAGGTACGTGACAGGCAGGACGAGTTTGTCCGCAGGTTGGGAGGACGCAAGATGAGCGTTTCAGGACTGCTTGAGAACATTGCCCGACAGCATCTTGAAATCTACTCGGAAGACTTCGAGCAGTGGAGAAAACTGTGATATTTTCCTGAATGACAGACTTACTGACTCCAGTCATTACAATATTCAGACAGTCTGTAGCCGACCTGAGGGGGTAACGGACAAAACTTCAGTTTTGGGAGTTAGCGAGGTTATCTTTCGGGCATCCCGAAAACCTCGCTCCACTCCCGAAGAGTGGAGGCAATCCGCTCCCGGTGTTCGCAGATTGTGAGAAAAAGAATAATCAAAAATCAAACAAAGAAAATATGAATGACAGAAAGAAAAACAGACCGAGGGGACGCCCAAAAGTAAGCGGAGTGTGCAAACTCAGCAAAGCCGTTACAGTGAAATTCTCCAAGATAGACTATGAACGGTTATGCCGACGCAGCAGACAGGCCAACCTCACGCTGGCGGAATTTCTCCGCGTATCAGCCTTTGAGACGACGATAACGGCCAGGCACTCGGCCGAAGAGACAGCCGTCATACGCAGCCTTACGGGTATGGCAAACAACCTGAACCAGCTGACCCGACTGTCCCATCAGGCCGGGTTCCACCGTACCCAAAGGATAGTGACAGAACTCCTGCAGAAACTCAAGGAGATTATTGTCCGGTACAGGTACGGAGAAAGGAGGCCGTCATGATTGGCAAAATCAAGAAAGGGAAATCCTTCGGCGGCTGTATCCGCTACGTGATGGGCAAGGACAACGCGGCAATTATTGACTCAGATGGCGTATTGCTGGGAAATATCCGGGAAATAACGGACAGTTTCAACTACCAGTGTGAGCTTAATCCGAAGATAAAACAGCCTGTCGGACACATTGCATTGAGTTTCAAACCTGAGGATAAGGCATTGTTGACGGATGAATTTATGGCTAAAATAGCCCGGGAATACATGGAACTGATGGGGATAAAAAACACTCAGTTTATTCTGGTAAGACACCATAACGCAGACAATCCGCACTGTCACCTGGTTTACAACCGCATAGGATATGACGGCAAGGTAATCTCTTCCCAAGGCGATTACAAGCGTAATGAAATCGCCACGAAACTGCTTAAGAACAAGTACGGGCTGACATATGCCGAGGACAAGGGCAAGACTAATGTGGAGAAACTCCATGCTTCGGAGCGTGTGAAATACGAAATCTTCAATACCGTTAAGGCAGCTTTGAGGCATTCCAAAACATGGAAAGAGTTCAACGATTACCTGCTTCGCCGTGGCATCAGGCTGGAATTTGTAAAACGTACCAAGGAGATAAAAAAGCCGGATGACATACAGGGAATCCGGTTCACCAAGGACGGGCAGACCTTCAAGGCCTCACAGATCAGCAGGGAGTTCAGCTTTGCCAGACTGAATGCCCAATTGAGTTGGAAGCCTTCGGAAACCCAACAGGAATCCGAACATAAGGTGCAACAAAGGATACCGAACGGAGGCCATCTTTTCGAAAGTACGGGACCGGGACTGTTCAGTCCGACAAATGGCACCGCTCCCGAAGAGCTGTTATCTCAAGAAGAACTCTTGCGCAAACGCAAGAAAAAGAAAAAGAGGAAAGGATTCGGGCTGTAGCCTGTCCTTTCTTCATTCAAATTATTCATTAACATTAAAATTGCAGGAATATGAAATTGGAAGAATATATCGAGAGCATCTTCGGATGCCTGGAAAGAATCGAAAACAAAATCAACGGGCTGTCCGCTCCCTTGCTGGAAGGTAACAGCCCGACAGTTAACAATGAAAAGGAAAAGGATGAGTCCGTGCTGAATGAAGTCAAGAATGGTCATGAGACATTTCGCAAATTGTTGGCTCGCATGTGCGAGGGACTTGCCGCCATCAAGAACGATATGATTTCCATGGACAGGAAAAACTCGTCACAGGAAAGACTTGGACAGGTCTTGTCGGAAATGCGTGATGAACAGCGGCAAAATCAGGAGAAAGTGGAAAACCTGTTTTGTGAGACCAATGACACAATCAGAAAGAATGCCGTCAAGACAAGCAACATCAACCATCATTTCAGCCTGAGCATAAAATCCCCGTACATCCTTGGGAGTTTTTCCGTGATGTTCGCGACAATCGTGATTCTGTCCGTGGCTCTCTATTTTTCGGTGAGGACAGATAACGTGCAAGTCGATAATGATCTGAAATATCGTTATGTCAAGATGAAAGGAGAGGCTACACCCGAACAACTTGTAGAACTTGAGAACCTCTTCGGGCCGAACCGGAACAACGGACAAATCAGGCAGATACGTGAGGACGTGGAAGCCTACGAGGAAACTATACAGAGAAAGGCAGCATTGACCGAGCAGGCACGGCTGAAGGATCAGGCCGCAAGAGAACTGGACAGCAAGGCGAAATCCATCAAGGACAAGTCTATTACGGACAAACCTAAAAAGTAAGCCCATGGCCAGTGTTAAGATAAAAATTAGACTTTATACAGCCATATAGCTCTTTCATTTAATACTAATACTTCCCTGAAAGATGGGATATTTAAATGAAAAAGCCATAATACTGCCGTAGATAAAGAGTGTATATGTATAATCAATCTTCTATACAAAATTCGTAATCAGATAAAAATATATCAGATTTTATATACTTTCGCTTTTTGAAGAGTAGATTTAAAGGACTCTTAAAAGAGGCGTATCATTACTCAATACAAAGCTTGATACGCCTTTTCTTTTAGAATGTTCAATTTTAATATTTTGCACACTATCACGTTCCATATAATGTTGGTTAATATCTGCTCTGTTATATCTGTTTATTATAAAAGTATAATTTTATATGCAATCGCAATGCACAGAGCGATATTTGTTGAGACATTTCTCAATTTTAGTCTTAATGCTCATTCTGTATTTATCTGGAGCTAGGACTTCAACATCAGGTCCAAAAGCTAGAATTAATTGGTCAAGTTCTCGTGTTGGTATTACTTTGATGGTAACTATGCACTTGTATTCATCAATAATTTCCTGTGAGGTGTGCAGTGGCTTTGAAACAATGTATTTAAATCGTTCTGAACTAAATTGCAAAATAATTGTTTCGGCTTCCTGTACTTCATAAGGCACCGATACCCCTACAATATCATCAAAGTAAGAGTTAAAATCCACAAGGTCATTTTTACAGAATGGTACATCACTTCTACTTATCCCTTCAATTCGGTCAAGGGCTCGGTTGACAATATAATCTCTCCCATTAATACGTCCGAATATGAACCATCTGTTATTATATTGTTTCATATAATATGGATGAAGCACATTCGTTGAACTAATGCCTGCGTGTGTTGTGTAGCTTACTTCGAGGGGCTGGTGATTGATTGTTGCGTCTATGAGAGTTGAAAGGTATTCAAGCCCTTTTAAACATGAGTTACACTGAAATGAAATAAGATTTTCTCTATCCGATTTTACTCCAAAACGAAGTTCTAGATTGGAGATAACATCTTCAAGCCAAGCATTACCAGTAACTCCACGATATTTACTAAGCATTTCAATTATCGAGCGTAAAGAGTTAACCTCGGTAACCGATAGACCATTCTGGTAGATTGAATAGTTTGGCTCAGAATATCTGTAGTAGCATTTCTTTCCTCCAAATGGTTTGGCATCAAGATAGATGTTATCGGGTAGCATCTTTCTTATGGCATTTAGGTCACCTCGTAACTGACGCAACTTGATGGTAGAGTCCGAACCTTCCAATTCATAAAGATGATTGTTGACTATTTCAAGGAGATCTTCGATAGTATATTTCTTATTCCAGTCACTGAAGCATCTGTCCAGCACTTGATAACGATACTGAGCGTTTCTATTTTCTGACATTGTTAGAGTTGCTTATATGAGATGGTGTAAAGTATTCCGTTTCCTATCTGCTGTTTATTGAACAGTTCGAGATCTATATTCCAATCTTCTCTGAAATCGCGGTCGGTGCATTCAGCGTTATCTCTTCCAAATGGTGCCCATCCTTTTGCTATACCTGCATCTGGACGTATACAGACCTCTGCATTATCCGCTTTAACCGTCAGACACCGTTCATGCTCAACATAACCTGTATCTTGAATTTCCGGTTCTATTCCGGTCAGTTCAAATATAGCATCCTTCAGGAAATGATTTCTCTTCTTACCGTTGGCAAAATCTTTTATAGCATTTACTGCCACATCTGAGTCATTAATTGAGACGATATTTGTGACGATAACCTTAATTGATACCAAAACTAAGTCTGCTTCATTCTTCAGACTGGAAATCATTTTTGCCAAAAGCATACAGCCTAAGGGCGTTTTTAGGTATCTATCAGAATATTCAATAGAAACAGCCTTGCCTCGTAGGTTAGATATTATTCTATTCCAATTACCAGTTTCCGGAGCTTTCAGAGAATCAAAAAAACGACCCAACGAGCTGTGTTCTCTTATTCTATATTCGAACATAAAGGAAGAATCGTCCGATGAAAAGGCGCTCAACAGTTGCATTCTATTTATGTCGGCATAGGACAATGAATTTGGCTGTGTGGTTATGAATACATCTCCACTTCCCCAATTCTTAGAATAGGATGTATCAATATTTTTCCCAAAGTATGTTTTGACGATTCCGTCATTCATAATCACGACCATCAACGGAAATAATCCTGTCGGCAGTGTGTTTTCAAGACATTTAAAGTTGGTTTTAAATACCTCCGCAATTAAAGTTGCACTGTCAGCTGACGAGAGCGATTTTACATCTGGTACGCTTGGCAGTATAAAGGCAACGTCAACTCCTTCTAGAGATAGTTCTGTGAGAATTTTTATAAATGGGAATGTTTCCGCATCCCATTGAGAAATGTTGTCGTCGACAAATATTCTGATACCAGAGATGTCCTTGTTCCGTGTGAGCTGATAAAACTCGGTCGTGATGTCTGATGTCACAGCATGAGAATCAGGCATTAAATAAATAATTTCCTTTGGGGCAACACGGGCCTTGACTTCCTGTCTTAACCATTCTAGAGCCTTGGGCCGGTTAAGATAGTTCGTATACCATTGCGATCTGCGATCTATAAGGCACTTCGTGCAAGACCGTTCACAGTCGCATCTTTCAAGAGTCTCCAAAGCCATTTTTAGGACTTCATCTTTATATTCTCGGAAGAGTAATGAATAACCTGCACCACCGAGAGCAGTATCATATATGAAAATAGAATGATTTATGCCATCATAGCCGAATTCAATCTCTCCATCGTTGACTCCGAGCAGCTCCGTGAGTTTACGGCTAAGAATCACGCCGAGAGAATAGAGTGTCTCTGTGTCTTCTACCAGATTGTTGTCCTTGTCATAAAACTTGATCTCAACAAAGTCAGTCTGGTATCTTCCGACCAACAACACATGACGTCTTACTGCAGCACCGTCATTTTCGCCACCGGGACAAGAGGTCGAAGCTAGAAGATGTTTATGGTGCGACAGCATCCGCTCTGTGGAGTCTGGTGATTTTTCTGTCTTCATTCTAACGCTTTAAGGACAGAAAGCAGATCCATGCCCGGTCGTTCCTTTATTATAATAGAGAAGCTCAGACCTTGGCGTTGAACAGCGGATAGACATTTTTGCAGAATTTGTCTTCAGAAGCCAGGCATCCATTTCAAGCAAAATAGGCTGAATGAAATTCATACTGCCGAGAGAGTCCATTTTTCGTGTCGGGGTCGAATCCCATGCTACGGAGAATGCAGCAGGTTCAACGACCTCTGTAAAACGCTGATCTGTCGATAGTGAGATGTCCTTTATGCCATGCATAGTTCCATGCCGACCGCACTTGGGACAATCCGTCTTAGCACTTCCATAGATAATAGTTGTATAACCACAATGAGTGCAATTTTGTATGATATACCTTGAAGTGCTGTCATCGTATTTTGTCTTCAGACGAATACCATTGGGCTCATAGACCCATTCGTTTTTCACTACTGGATTACCGGGAGCATAAGAGGAGATGGCCTGACTTATATGCAATGTCGGTGAGTTACCGTCAACCTTTTCCTTACCACCTAGCAGACACTCAACTAGTCCTAAGGGTAAACCTGCACTTGGCAGAAAAGAATTTTCAGCAAGATATGACAACATCGAGGTCTTTAAAAGATTTTCCTCTTGTTTCTCTATAGCTTTGATAGCATTGGTCGTTCCTGATTCATTCTTCAGAGATTCAATCGCCTTTGCAAGAGCTCCTTTATGAGCATCAAAGACATTGTAAACAGCAACTATGTCTTTCTTGACTACTTGTGCGGCATCCGCCAATGTTATCTGAGCAAGACTTGTTCCCTTGATTAATTTTGAATATGGTTCTTGAAGACGTTCAACCTTTCCGCTGATTACACTATCAATATAATTTAGAAACTTATCAAAGAAAGACATCCCTTCTGCCGTGACAAAAAAGTCCCTAAGAGTTGCCGTAACCCTGATTCCCCCTTGATCTGCTACAAAGGATGCGAATACCATCGCATTAACATGACGTTGAATCAACTGACGGCTTTCCAATTTTAACAACGGAGTTTCTGTTACATGTGTAATCGGATAATCTGGATTGTTCCATGTATGAGTTCCAATAGGATTGGGAGCACAAACAGTTAAAGCCAAGGCTTTAGTTTCATTTCTTCGTCCTGCACGTCCCGTACGCTGAAGGTAGTTTGATGATTTTGGCGGCACATTATTCATGACGACTTCTGTAATACCACCAATATCAACCCCCATCTCCATTGTTGTTGAGCAAGAAAGAATATTGATTTTCCCCTCATTAAACTCTCTTTCGTATCGGTCAAGATCTTCTGACGATTGCTGAGCAGAATGTTCAGCTGATATAAAAATCGGTTTTGAAGCAAATACTCTGGAGTTCATAACCCCGAACACACCAGCAGCCTTTTGTTCAAAGAAGTTCTTCTCAATCCATTCCATGACATTCTTTTCTGTCTGATCCGCAGACTTGAATGGGAAAAGCGGATTTACAAACTCCGTCTTGATTTTGAATCTATCGAAATTTTCACGACCGATGTAACCGTTCATTCTTGGGCTATAGCCACAGAACGGTGCATCTATAATAACATTGTCAACAGGACAGAGATAACCTTTTTCGATAAGTTGCAGCTTAACTTTATCCCCCATGAGATCGAGCATATATCCTTGATTTTCTACATCTGTTGCTTCAAGAACATTTTGTCTCAGAAAATCCCATGCGGCATCAAGCATTGAGTTGATGTCAGCAATCTTTATCTGATTGATTTGAGAAATATCATCATAACCTAGAACTGCACATAGAAGAAGAACGAGTCTATTCTGATTCTCATTAATCCCTTTTGAACTTACATTGACTTTAAACCATTTCGATACAGGGCTCCCATTCTTCCTCAGTTCTGAATTTGAAGGATATATAGGAGAACAGTACTTATTTTGTGTAAGGTAATCTTTATAAGCTCCAGAAAGCATATAATGACGACCTCCACGAATGACATAATCCATACAAATCTTGAGAAAATTCTGCCAGTCGGTGTCTGTACATCTTTTCTGAATGAGTGCTGGGCATTTCGCATTTTTAAGTGCTGGATAGACAAGACGTACGAATCCCATCGTTTCCAATGAGTTCGCCCGTTTAGGAATCCATCCGAATTGGTCGACAAGAAGTGCTTTCAGATAGTCCGTTGCATTCTTGAAATTTTTTCTGCCACGTGCTTTATCAACATGTTCATACAACTTCTTGAAATTTGAGTCATTTTCAAGAGACTGGCTTATTTGCCCCCATGACACCTCCTCTGGATTGGGGATTACTGGTGTGCCATTCTTTTTTTCTTCAAGTCGTTTAAATTTTTCAAAAAGTAAGGTCGGAAGATGTTCCCGAATACTCAGATATGCATTGTATTCTGCTTCCTCATCAGGAGTCAGACCACCAGGTTTCACATCATTCAAACGCATGTCGGCAAGTTTATGAAAAATGGAAGCTCGAATCCATGAACGTTCTACATCCTGATTAAGTCCCATCGCAGAACGTGCAGACCCTTGACGGCTATCGGTAAATGTTATATACTTTCGGCCTTCATATACAACGTCTGCGTCATTACTGTCAATGGGTTCAGCATTATCAAGAAGCAATGTTGCTAAAGTACGTCCAATTTGAGTAGCACTTATTCTGAGATAATCAAGGTTTTTAAACTCGCTGAGATTATTGCCACAATGAGGACAAAGAACGTGATTATCTCCTGAGTGTCGAAGAGATTGATATATTACAGGAATACTTTCTTCACTTTTTAAAGAAGTAAAACACTTGTTGCTTCTATTGTCTTCAGGGACTAGTTCTATTTTACCATTCCGATGATTGAAGATGTGATATGTTCTATTCGCATTTTTCCTTAGACATGCTTTCTTCGGAATGGCGAAAAAGAAGCGAGAAAAGCCATCCGCCTCATTTTGCTCAACATCTTCTATATTTCCCATATCTTCCAAATCAATGAGATCTTCCTTTTGCTCATAGAAAAGACTCTTGTCAAGATCAATTACATTGGTGTGCATCCTAAATCCCTTAGTTGTGCTTGTTTCACCCACTATAATGGGAGAGCCGCAAGACGAACATGTAGCAAGTTCCAGCATCTTTGATTTACAAACTGGACAATTCATATTTTGATATGTTGTCAGACTTCCTATCGACAATCTATATTCCTTATGACGCTGACAATCGGGATTGGTGCAAACATACACTCCACTTATCGATCTAACAAATAAATGAGCACGTGTTGGCAATAAAGCTCCAAGGCCGCCTCCGTTGTTTATACCTTTCACTTTTTCCCCGAGAGCATCTATTATTTCCAATGAGGTATCCACATTTTTCCCAATTCCTTTATCAAGCATACGACCGATTTCCTTTGCTTTCAATACCGGCGAAGAGTTAAGCTTTTTTCTCAACTTCTCAATATCAGAATAACTCAATTCGATACTAAACTTTTTGTTTATTTTGGACAATTGATCTTCTGCAATTCCCTTGTTTAGTTCTGGAATAATGCGCTTGCCACTAATTATTTTTATATCTTCAAATGGTTTTCCAGTGAGTTGAGACACAAAAGTTTTTAGCTTGATCGTCGTTTTGGGGTCACTTTCATCCCTGATAGTCGCTGATGTTACAGCAAAATTCACTTGATCAATAGTTACGCCAAAAGCATCTAGTACACGACGGATTTGCAATGATAATTCAGCGGCTGAAGAGCCAGTATAAGTATGTGCTTCATCTAAAAGAATCCATTTGAGCTTCCCTTTGGATTTTTCCAAGATTTCACGGTCTTCTGCTCGTACCAACATATAGTTGAGCATAGTTGGATTAGTAAAGAGAATCTGAGGCGGAGTTTTCCTTATTTGAGGCCTTGTTACGAGCTGTGGATAATGAGATGCAGTATATCTGTCAGACCGATTTTCTTTGTCGGTCTCTCCATTATATATCGCATAGGTAACCTTTTCGGGAAGAGCTTTGCACCAAGCATGAATACGTTTCTGTTGGCTTTTCATCAGTGCATTCAAAGGATAAAGGAATATGGCCTGAACACAATTTTTTTCATTGGTTTTAGCCAAATCTTGCAACACTGGTATCATAAAACACTCTGTTTTACCTGATCCTGTTCCGGTAGTCACGACAATGGTTTGTGGTCGAGAAGAAAGCATAGTTCTCCAGCTTTCTGTTTGATGCTTATAAGGATGCCTGTCTAATGGAAATCTCAAATCCTTGTCAACTTCTTCGCTACTCAGTGCATTAACAAATGAAGGAGTTAACAATCTGAGTTTAGAAGAATGTTCCTCAAAACTGTCGGCACTCTCCTCCCAAGGGAATATTGATTGGAATACAGGTTCTGCAAAAAGAGGCTCATCCTTAGTCAAAATCCTCTTGATATATTCTTGTTCTTGGGCTTGACCCTTGAACCAAAGAGAGGCAAGAGAATCTATTAATAATTCCTTGGCCTTATTGTAGAATGAAAAATAATTCATATTCATTTGTTTACAATTTGTTTTACTGTCCCAATGAATATCTCACTGTAGGTTTCTTTAAAGTATTTTCGGTAAAAATTAATGATACGAGCATAGTCTCGACTTTCCAATAAAAAAAGATTTGTGCGATTTTTTACTTGTGCGAAGTTTTCCGCAGCACACATTGCGGACTCAATCATTACACGATAGGACTTGTGCATCTCTTGATCTACATAATATTTATTTTGAAGTACAAATCGGGTTAGAGGTAGGTCTATATTGTTATCTGTACACCCATGTATTTTTGATTTAAATTGATTTATGTCCGCTCTTGAGAAAATCCTGGCATTTCCGATATTCCCTCCCGCAACATATTGGGTAAGTTCAGACGCAACTTCTGCAGATAGTGTAGCGTTGAAAAGTGCATTTATCAGTTCTGTAATCTCACCTAATTTTGTATTCATTATATTAATGAGTGTTGGAGGAAGCGAACGTATGAAACTCTCAATACATTCTCCCCACACAGTGTGCGGAATCCAATGTACTGCAATGTTTAATTCATCTTCAAAACGGTCAATTTCTTGAATGAGAACATCGGAAGCGCCATTAATCCAACAAGCTAATATTAAGTTAACCAATAATTTAGGTTCACAACCAATAGCTTTGAAAGCATTATATGTGGTAAATGGAAGATTAAATTCTGAAATAATACGGAATGCTTTTACTGTCTTTGCCCAATACTCGCCGGCAAAAACATCATCCTTGCAAAGCCTTTCACTCCAAAGTATTGTGTTAGCAGCAGACATCTCTCCACGTACTTCCGAACTGTAATCTTCTTGTTCAAAATTGTAATACTTAGGAACAAGCCTGCGCGAACTTTCGGGACCAGAGAAAAGAATTGCTTCCGAATTCAAAAGCTCATCAGGAATTGTAAACAAGTTCATTTGTCGATTATACGGCTCAAGCTTTATCTGCACTAATTCAGCTGGTTTTATATTTTCTGAAACCGGCAATGCATATACATCACCGTCATATATGAAATCGGAAGTGTCTTCGCTGGTATAATCTGTGATTCGAATTTTATCTGAACTCAACTCACTATCAAGAACAAATTTTCTTATATAGATGCGTTTGTCACATATTTTTAGTTCTATGGAACTACTACGGTCAAAAGTATTTGCACCATATAATTGAAACATTCTTGCAAACAAATCACGATAATCGGATAATGGAACTATACCTTCAATTACTGGACTCTTAAGATGCTTGATTGTATTGTCATCCTTTATTTTATCAGATTTGTAAGTTACATCTATCATACCAGACTGTCCATGACTGATTATATTAAAATATCTCAGGTTATCATAAGATATGATTTTTCCCGATGGCACAATTTTCCCTTCCAAATCAGATATTACTATACCCTCAAACGGTGCTACAACAGATACTTTCAAAGGAGGATTATTCTCGGCAATTATTTTCAAATTACACGTAGGAGAATATTTAGAAGCACAGGCATCTCTGGAAATCCTCCAGGTATTTTTATCCGTCATTTCAACAGATAAGTTTTCGCATTCATCAACTTTTGCAGAGATAACATGGCGAGAATATAGGTGTAGCTCTGTGGAAAACATTGTTTCGTTGCGAGAGACAAATGTCATATCGTCTATGAAATAAAATGTTTCCATCACGTATTTATTGTCAGGAAATTCAACCTTGATATCAACAAGCCCAAATGGCAAAAGGCATGAATTGGACAAATTCCGCCACTCAGCCTTACTATTATGAACACGATATTTAGGCTTGATATTCCCGACTCTAGTGCCAGTTTGGTCAAAAACGCTTATTACTGGAATGCGAGTCAATAACTTAAAATTGGATTGCTCTACCCATTGTATATATGTACCTCTGAATTCAGCGCTATAAGGCGTGAACTCATTGGTTATGGTTATATCCTCATTCGACATGCAATTGTGTAAATCTACTTTATCAGTAAACTTAATCGCCGAATAAAGTTCTCCATTTAGTAATAGATTGTGACTACCATCACACTTCCAATTAGTAGAGAAAACAGCTATATTATTTTCAGCATTCGCTGTCGATTTCAAAGAATATACATTATCATCAAGCATTTGGAAAACCTGAGGGCATTCAAAATTCGGAGGATAACTACCACATAAAGTTGGAAACAATCTGTCATCGTTGTCACACCTGATCTTAACTTCAACTACAGGTTCTCCACTCCACTTTATATCATTTGCTACGCCAACAGTTATACGAGAATATATCGCACCGATAACCTCTCCTTTGTCATCTTTAACTAGGGATTTTCTTACATATTTTCCAACAAGTATACCAGAGACAAACACATCGAAGGTGTAGCACGATTGATAGTTTAGACCTTCAATAGATTTTGATGAAATCTCTTTTACTATATTTAAATTGACAAAAAGATTTGCAGTTTTACTTGAGGTCAAACGAAGTTTCCAACTTAGAGAAAGTGGTTTGGTTCTATGTTCACTCTTAACTCGCCGGTATTCTCTTTTTAAGGATTTAGTCAGTTCCGACAAAGAGGAATCCGTATCATCATATGGTAGCCAGCGGTCTTCTTCGGATATGATTGCATGAGCAATCTGTAATGAAACATCGTAAATATTGTCATTTTTGAACGCTTTCCCAAGATAAGCTATACAATTAAAATTCTTGATTAAATCTATATTATTATCATCCCAATCAATATTTATTGAAGACAATTCTTCAACCAATCCAATGAGAAAACGTGAAAACCCGCTAAGATTAGTTCCGTTCTTTATGTAATTTACAGGAAGACCTCCTTGATTTAGTAAAGTTCTAAAATATTCATTCCCCTTGAGAGAGTGAATAAATGCAAATCCATGACTTTTAAGCCCATGACGTGCAGCTTTATATAGTTGCTCCCAACAATAATGAGGCAGTCCTAATCCGACTGCAACATCTTCTCTGGAAGGAATTCCTCCATTATAGTCTCTTCTCCACCATTCAGCGTAACACAAGGCCGCCTCTATTCCAAAATCTTCTAATCGATACGCATTTTGGACAAGAGTCTCCTTTAAGTTTGTATATTCTTCCTCGGTTAATTTAAGTTTCCAAAGGGGCATATCTGGGGTTATGGACGGTCTGTTACGAGCATCCAAAATCCTCATCAAAACAACATGCTGTTCACTATTGCATATATTAACCATGTTCTAAAAATCAATTGGTTTATAATCTTTTGTAAAGATAGCGCAATTCTGTGCAATCACAATGCACAGTAAACAAAAAATCCAAGATGGATACATTTCTTTCCATGTATTGATAAATGACTTAATTACTAGACTCACTTAAATTTGTTGGTATTGCAATAGATTTGGAGCGATAATCGAAAATAAGAAGTCAAAGCAATAAACGATTTTACCAAAATTCTGCAATGATAGAGAAAGTAGACACTGGACATTATCCATATTTTGCAGTCCATCTAGCTTTTCTCCAAAGGCAAGGGATGATTTAAAAACTAATATGCACAGTATTGTTCTTCGTTTGAAAAGCTTGTTTGCTATTCCTTTTTCCCTAACAATTGTTTTGGCAATTATAGAAATACTCTGTATTTTTGCATTTAATAGAGCGTTCTTTTGTTTTAATGCAAAACAAGAAAAATATAGAACTTCGCTCGTTTCTAAATCGTTACCTGTTAAAAAATATATTCTTATAAACTGCTTATTTTCAGTGTGTAGGATAAATGGTGATGCCTAGCGCAGTGGGTGGTCAGCACCTTGTCGATGCCGCACACGGCCGCGATCTCCTTCATGTAGGCATTCATCTTCTGGTTGCTCGGCGTGGGAAGCACGCGCCCGCGAGCGAGGCACGCCTCGTCCCGCTCGTAGCGGCGCAGGATTTCGAGCGAGGCCGGAAGCAGCGGGATGCGGCTCATGACGGAGGTCTTTTCGCGCGGCTTGTGGATCCACCACCGCCCCTCGTCGTCCTGCGAGAGGTGCTCGCGCCGCAGGTGGTCGGCGTCGGCGAAGGCCAGCCCCGTCAGGCAGCAGAAGACGAAGACGTCGCGGATGCGGGCCAGCCGGTGGTCGAGCTCCTTGCGGGTCAGCAGTTCCAGTTCATGCGCCGTAAGGTGCTCTTTGGCCTGCACCTCGTCCTCTTTGAGTTTATAGTAGCGGAACGGATTTTTCGTGATCCACTCGTTGCGCAGGCAGTAGAGGACGAAGTTGCGCAGACAGTCCATGACGGCGACCGCCCCGTTGTGGCGGCAGCGGTGGGCGGTTTGCAGGAAGAGGTTGAAGCCGTCCAGAAACTCGTAGTTCATCCGCTCGACGGGAATGTCCTCGGCCTTGCCGCGCTGGGCGAGGTACTGTTTCAGGTAGCGCAGCAGCCGTTCGTACTTGTCGGCCGTGCGCTGCGTGATGCGCACGCCCACCTCGCCCTGCCGCCGCTTCGCGTAGTCGGCGAGGCCTGCGATGAGCATCATCGTGTTGCAGGTCGGGTTGAGGTAGCGCTGCTTGATCTGCGCCGCATTGGCCGCATAGCCCTCGGCCAGCAGCTTGGTGCGGATGTCGATGATTTTGACGCGGAAATCGTTCAGTCGCTCGTTGACCTGAATGGCCAGCTTGTTCGTTCCCATCGCGCGCTCCTTGTGCTGGTTCCACGTTTCGGGATTGCTGTCGCACTGAGTGTAGACCTCTTGCCGGAGCCCTCCGGTCGTAATGCGTGCGAAGATGGGCGCCAATCCGTTTTTCTTCGGTCGTCCTTTCCGCATCAAGAAAAGAATGGCAAATGTCTCTTGTCTCATGACGTTGAAATTTTTTGGTTAACAAAACGTCCGCAAGAGAGAATTATTACGACGTAAAACGCAGCGAAACAGTGCATTGCAAACGTACTCGGGAGCAAATTCCGTCGCGCAGCCCGTTTTTCGCCTCCGCTCCCTTTCGTGCTCCCGCGAGTTTGCTGCGAAATGCTTTCGGCTTCCGGTTCAGAGAATTTGCCGACACCTTTGCAAAACGATGATATACAATCAATTTGCACTTGTTTGCACCGAACGGGCAACGAAAAAGGAGCCCTTCGAAAAGGCTCCTTTGTGCGGATAAAGGGACTCGAACCCCCACGCCCTAAGGCATCAGATCCTAAGTCTGACGTGGCTACCAATTACACCATATCCGCAAATATCCGAACAGGAACTGCAAAAGCCGGGTGTAAAACCGGATTTAGGCGGTGCGTGAAACGCGTCCTGTCCTTTGCAAAGCTACCGGAAAACGAGCGCAATCGTGCGGGATTGTCCGCAAAGATTACCGGATCGGTTCCTGTCCTTTGCAAGGATAAGGAAAGCAAGCGACAAGCCAAACAAATTCGAGCTTGCCCGAGCCGCCTCTTATCTGTTGGCAAAGATAACTAAAAAACCTTTTTCTCGAATGGATGCCGGGCGATTTTGCCGATTTTTGGTTACTTTTGCAAACTATTTCAATCGATTATGCCGTATAAACTGACACTGGTTCTTACTCCGAAGCAGGCTGCCGACGTAAAATACTATACTGAACAGGCGGCTCGCCGTGCGGGTGTCGCGGAGCAGGATGTGGCTTTGGTGCGGGTCGTCGGACGGTCGATCGATGCCCGGCAGCGGCAGCCCAAAGTGAATCTTACGCTCGAAGTTTATGCCGATTGCGAACCGCAGCCCGCACCTGTGCATTTCGACTATCCGTCGGTTGCGGGGCGTACGGAGGTCGTGATCGTCGGTTCGGGCCCTGCGGGGTTGTTTACGGCTCTGCGGCTGATCGAACGGGGGTATCGCCCGGTGATTCTGGAACGGGGACGCGATGTGTCGGCCCGCAAGCGGGACATCGCGCAGATCAACCGCAACGGTGCGGTCGATCCCGATTCGAACTATGCTTTCGGCGAGGGCGGAGCCGGAACATTCTCCGACGGCAAACTTTTCACCCGCAGCAAGAAGCGGGGCGACTACAACAAGGCGCTGCAAACGCTGGTTTTTCACGGCGCCACGCCCGAAATTCTTTACGAATCCCATCCCCATATCGGAACGGATAAACTGCCGAGGGTGATCTCCAATATCCGGCGGACGATTCTCGAAGCCGGCGGATCGTTCGTTTTCGATGCGCGGGTTACCGATGTCGAATTGCACGACGATCGCGTAAAAGGGGGGTGGGTCGGAGATACCCTTTATGAAGGAGCGGCTGTGGTTCTTGCTACGGGACATTCGGCCCGGGATATTTACGAGTTGCTGCACCGGCGGGGCGTGCGTCTGGAAGCCAAGCCTTTTGCGATGGGCGTGCGGATCGAACATCCGCAGGCGCTTATCGACTCGATACAGTACCACTGCGAGTCGCGGGGAGAGTATCTGCCTGCGGCCTCCTATTCGTTGGTCAGCCAGGAGGGTGGGCGTGGCGTCTATTCGTTCTGTATGTGCCCCGGGGGATTCATCGTTCCGGCGATGACCGATGCGGCCGAATCGGTGGTGAACGGTATGTCGCCCAGCGGCCGGAACTCCGTTTTCGCCAATTCCGGTTTGGTGACCGAGGTGCGGCTTGCGGATTTCGAGCATC
>ENA-OURC01000356-OURC01000356.1-human-gut-metagenome-genome-assembly--contig:-NODE-356-length-16996-cov-4.37324_pt1 | contig 16996 bp, 10 predicted proteins | sample MGYA00243026_ERZ508738 | MGnify/ENA primary metagenome ERZ508738 (study PRJEB26277, sample SAMN04329806) | human gut metagenome | biome: human-associated habitat | host: Homo sapiens | place: USA...
GGCTAGGCTATACGCTTAAAAGAAAGCTTACCAACCAGGAAAATCCGCTGACCCAGAATTAGTAGTGTTATATGAAAAAAGAGTCTAACGCATTTGCGTTAGACTCTTTTTTCATATAACTGTTTTTTATTCGTTTTTCATTGATTGGTCGATCACCTCAATTTTTTTCAAGATCAATTCTAGGTCTGCTTTGAGTTTTTCCACTTTACGATTCATTTCCGTAACCAAACTGCTACCTTTTTTGGAAGAACTGGTCAAGAAGCCCAAGTTGTTCTCGTATGTTTGAATTTCATTCTTCATGTTTTCGTAAGCACGAACCAGTTTTTCGCGTTCACGCTAAAGGTTGCCTTACTTGCTGATGGTTGATTTAAAATTGCTTAATTTTTTCTGTGATGCGGAAAGATTCAGCTTGTCAAACAACTTGTCGATGACACCATGATATTGCTTGTACAGTTTATCTTTTTCTTTAAACGGTACATGACCGATGCCGTTCCATTCTTTCATTAATTCTCGAATGGCGTTTCCCGCATCCTCTTCCGGTGTTTCCTGTGCGTCAATTGCATTTAATTTTTCAATGATCGCCTTTTTCTGAACCATGTTTTCCTGTTCAACCGAGCGTTGTGAAGAAGTCGCCTTGTTCTTTTGCTCGAAGAAATAATCACATGCGGCAATGAATCGTTTCCATACGGCATCCGAATACTTTTTAGGTACAGGACCGATTGTTTTCCATTCCTTTTGTAATTTGCTTAGAATATCAGCAGTTGCTTTCCAGTCTGTGCTTTCTTTTAGTGCTTCTGCTTTTTCACATAATGCTTTCTTCTTTTCCAGATTGCCTGCCATACTTTCCTTGATGGATTTGAAGAACTCGGCTTTGCGTTTGAAAAACTCATCACAAGCGGCACGGAAACGTTCGAATATCTTCACGTTCATTTTTTGAGGTGCGTAACCAATTGTTTTCCATTTAGCTTGCAAAGCAATGATTTCCTGAGTTTTGTTTTCCCAGTCTTGGAAAGTAGTGAACGTATCGTATTCCATCGCTTCCACAATTTCACAGATTACGGTCTTTTCATCCAAATTACGTTGCTCTTTTTCTTTTAAGGCTTCGAAATGTTGCTGGTGACGACGGTTTACGGCTGTAGAGGCAGTTTTGAACCGGGTCCATATATCTTCGCGCAATTCTTTTGCAACAGGACCCGTATTCCGGAATTCCTGATGTAACTTTTGTAATTGGTGGAAAGCGGAAATCACATCTTCTTCATCAGCCAATTTCTCTGCGGCTTCACAGAGATGAGTTTTTATTTCAAGATTCTTTTTAAAATCATACTCACGGAATTCATTGTTCAGCTTTATCAAGTCATAGAACTTTTCTGCATAGTGCTGATAATTTTTCCATAGTTCATTTACCTTGGCAGCCGGCACCTGTTTTATATCGTTCCATTCCTGTTGCAGTTTCTTGAATTCATTGTATGCTTTGTTGGCATCTTCGGGAGATTCGGCAAGTTCTTTCAAGCGGTCGATAATGGCGAGCTTTTTCACCAGGTTATCTTCTTTTTCTTTATCTTGTTCTGCTTGTATGGCGCTTCTTTTCTCTTTGATAGAGCTCATGATATCTTTGAAACGGCTTTCAGCATCGTCCGGTTGGGGAATAAATGCCTCAGGAGCACCTCCGCCATCAATAAATGCCTTACGGGCGGCTTCTTGCTCAGCCTTGTGCAGCTTGTAGAAGTTCTGTTTCAATAAATCCAACTCTTGTTTGTCTGCATTGCAGGCGTCTTCGTTGATTTCTTTTAAACGTTCGATGACCTCTTCTTTCGTTTGTTTAGGTACATACGTAGCGTTATTTTCTTCTGCAGTAGCGGAAGATGATACCAAAGTTTCAGATGTCTGTTCCACTGGAACTTCGGTTAAAGGGCGGATAGTTTCATTCGAGTCCATCGTATAGATTTTTAAAGTAAGCGTTTTTGTTATAACAACAATTTACAAATTAAAAGAAATAAATTAGAACTTCATACTGTTTTTCCCGATTTTTTTAGGAAAATCCTTAAAAGTGGAGAAAATAGGAGAATCAAGGGGGATAAATGCACTGCAGATTACATAGATTCATACAGATTCTCTTTTATTGTGATTCTTTGCCGGTTTCTGTGTGAATCTGTTTTTCTCTGAATTTCAATCTATGTAATCTGTAGTGAAATGTGTCAGGATAGTAATACGGTGATGCCCATATAAAGCATCATACCTATAATGTCATTGGTGATGGATATGAACGGACCTGTAGCGATGGCCGGATCTATTTTTAGTTTTTCCAGTGTCATAGGAACCAGGGTCCCAAAGATGGAAGCGAACATGACTACTGCAAACAGGCTGAATGAAACCGAATAAGTCACGGTGGCACTTGCCCCGAAACGGATGAAATTATAGATATATACCAGCATAGAAATAATAGTAGCATTGATTACGGCCACTACAGATTCCTTTACTATTTGTTTCCAGGTGTTTTGGGCATCCAGCGAGCTGTTTGCCAGTCCTTGTACGATAAGTGCCGAGGACTGTGTTCCCACATTCCCCCCTGTTCCGCCGATAAGGGGGATGTAGAGGGCCATTTCGGGATGTGCGGCAAAAGTGCTGTCAAAGTTGCCCAGAATCATGGAGTTTCCTATTCCGCCTATCATGCCGATGAGCAGCCAGGGCAGACGGGCTGTAGTCTGGCGGAATACATTATCGTCTGTTTCCACGTCTTGTGACAAACCTGATGCCAGCTGGTAGTCGCGCTCAGCCTGTTCACGTACTTCGTCCATCACATCGTCTACCGTAATCCGTCCTACCAGGCGTCCGATACTGTCCACTACCGGAACGGCGACCAGGTCATATTTTTCAATGGTTTGTACCACTTCGTCTATAGGGGTATCTACATGGACGGATATCGGTTCTTTCCTCATCACGTGCTTCACTTTGGATACGGAAGGGCTGGTGATCATTTTCTTCAACGGGAACACACCGCGCAGCCGCTGGTCATCGTCTACTACATATACATAATAGATTTCGTCCATATCTTCCGCCTGGATACGCATTTCCTTCAGACATTCGGGCATACTCCAGTTTTCGTTTACGATTACCATTTCGGTACCCATCAATCCACCGGCAGTGTCTTCGTCATATTTCAACAAATCGACAATGTCTCCGGCTTGTTCTATGTCTTCAATGTGTGAGAGGACTTCTTCTTGTTTGTCCTCGTCCATTTCACGGATAATGTCCACGGCATCATCCGAATCCATGTAGTCAACGAACCGTTTGGCGATTGTTTCAGAGGGAAGGATTTCCAGGAATTCTTTACGGGCGTCTTCGTCCATTTCGATAAGGACATCGGCGGCAGTCTCATTGTCCAGTAACAGGTATATGAACCGTGCTTCTTCCGCATCCAGTTCATTGCACAGCTCTGCTATGTCGGCAGGATGCAGTCCGGCAAGCAAGTCCTTCAGTTGCTCTGAGTCTTTTTGCTCGATCAGCTGCTCTACTTTTTCTAATTCCTCTTTATTCATCCTATTCTTCCGTTAATATAATAAATAGGTGTTATTCTTTCTTGTTTGTTCCTTTCCGGGCGATATCATTGCTATAGACAATATCCGTCTTGTTTTTCAGCGCCGCTTCCACCTGGTTGGTCAGTTCGATAAACTCTTGTACAGACAACTGTTCCGGGCGTTTGTTGAAAATGGGGTCTGTGCTCAATGGGTTCTCTTTGTCTAAAATGGAAGAAATAGAGTTTCTCAAAGTTTTACGCCGTTGGTTGAATGTTGTTTTTACAATGAGCTTGAACAATTTTTCATTGCATCCCAGTTCCGTCGTTTCATTGCGTGTCATACGGATGACCGCACTTTTCACCTTGGGAGGCGGATTGAATACATGTTCGTGTACGGTGAACAGGTATTCTACTTTGTACCAGGCTTGTATCAGGATACTGAGAATGCCGTATGTCTTGCTTCCGGGACCGGCGGCAATGCGTTCGGCCACTTCTTTTTGGATCATTCCGGTACAACAGGGTATCAGGTCTTTGTAATCCAGCATTTTAAAGAATATCTGGCTGGATATATTATAAGGATAGTTGCCGGTCAGGACAAAAGGTTTTCCGTCAAATAATTTTTCGAGGTTCAGTTTCAAGAAGTCGTCTTCAATGATATTATCTTCCAGGGCAGGGAAGTTCTCACGGAGATAGGCTACAGATTCATAGTCCAGTTCCACCACTTTTACCGGACGGTTTTTCTGCATAATAAACTGGGTTAGTACCCCCATCCCCGGTCCTACTTCCAGAATTGGCAAGTCAGGGCACACGTCTACCGTATCGGCTATATCTTTTGCAATACTGAGATCTTTCAAGAAGTGTTGTCCTAGAAATTTTTTTGGCTTTACTAATCCCATTCCGTTATTTTTCTATCGTTAATAAATAGGTTTATTTCGCTAAGATAGTATCTTTGCATCGTGCAAAGGTAAACATTCTAAATTAATATACACAGATTTTGGAACGAACTCGATTAAAAAAGATTATAAATAAAGGTTTGCAGATTGCATTTCCGTTATTTTTGGGGGCTGCGATACTGATATGGATGTATCACGGATTCAATTTTTCCCGGGTGTGGGAGGTCTTGGATGGAGGAATGAACTATGGGTGGATGTTAGTGTCATTAGTGTTTGGTGTGTTTAGTCATATTTTTCGTGGCTGGCGGTGGAAGCTTACGCTGGCTCCGTTGGGCGAGCATCCCAAAACATCCGATTGTGTATATGCCATCTTTGTGTCTTATGCCGCCAACTTGGTTGTTCCCCGTGTAGGTGAGATTTCCCGTTGCGGGGTGTTGGCTAAATATGATGGTACATCTTTTTCCAAATCGCTGGGTACGGTGGTTACGGAACGGCTGATTGATACGCTGTGTGTGTCGTTGATTACAGGGGTAACTCTTATAATGCAGGCAAGGGTATTCGATACCTTTTTTAAAGAAACCGGCACGGATACCACGGTTTTGGCACAGGTATTTACTTCGGGGCATTTCTATATCACTATCGTCTGTGTGCTGGCCGTATTGGTGCTGGCTTTTTTTCTGATCAGGAATGTGACGGTCTTTGCTAAGGTGAAAGGCATTCTCCATAATGTATGGGTCGGTGTACTGTCTTTGCGTCATGTAAAGCGGATGCCTCTGTTCATTCTTTATACCGTCGGTATCTGGACTTGCTATTTCCTGCAATTCTATGTTTCTTTCTTTTGTTTCGATTTTTCCGATAATTTGGGAGTGATGGCGGGACTGGTCATGTTTGCTGTAGGTAGCATTGCGGTAGTAGTTCCGACTCCTAATGGGGCGGGTCCGTGGCATTTTGCTGTCATAACGATGATGATGCTCTATGGAGTGGGAAAAGAAGATGCGGGAATTTTTGCCTTATTAGTGCATGGAATACAAACTTTTTTATTAATTTTGTTGGGTATATATGGATTAGCGGCTTTGCCGTTCACAAATAAAACTAAGAAGTTATGAGTACAATTCTCTCTCTCGCTCCGCAGAATGTGTGGAAGCATTTCTATTCATTGACTCAGGTTCCCCGCCCTTCGGGTTACTTGAAGAAAGTGCAAGAGTTCTTGCTGAACTTTGGAAAAAGTGTAGGCGTAGAGTCATTCCAGGACGAAGCCGGTAATATCATTTACCGCAAGCCTGCCACTCCGGGGATGGAAAACCGTAAGAAGGTGATTCTTCAGGCTCACATGGACATGGTTCCTCAGAAGAATAACGATACAGTGCATGATTTTGAAAATGATCCTATCGAGACTTACATTGACGGAGATTGGGTGAAAGCTAAAGGCACGACTTTGGGAGCCGATGATGGTATGGGTGTTGCCGCTATCATGGCTATCATGGAAGACAAGACGCTGAAACATGGTCCGTTGGAAGCACTGATTACTGCCGACGAAGAAACCGGTATGTTCGGTGCGTTCGGTTTGAAGCCGGGAACGGTAGACGGTGATATTCTGTTGAATCTGGATTCGGAAGAAGAAGGAGAATTGTATATCGGTTGTGCAGGCGGTGAAGACCTGACAGCAGTGTTGGAATATAAAGAAGTGGAAACAGATCCGGCTGACATTGCTTTGAAAGTTACCTTGAAAGGGCTGCGCGGTGGTCATTCAGGATTGGAAATAAATGAAGGACGTGCCAATGCCAACAAGCTGATGGCTCGTTTCATGAACCAGGTGATAACTTACGATGAGGCTTGCCTGGTGTCCTGGCAAGGTGGCAATATGCGTAATGCCATTCCTCGTGAATGTGAAGTGGTCATTACGGTTCCGGCTGAAGAAGAAGCGGACGTACTGGAATTTGTGCAGGAGTGCGAAGCATTGTGGAATGAAGAATATCATGTACACGAAACACCGATCAGCTTCAAGGCAGAACGGGTGGAATTGCCTGCGATGATGGTTCCCGATGAAATTAAAGATAATCTGGTGGATGCCATTTATGCTTGTCAGAATGGAGTGATGCGTATGATTCCTACTATCCCCGATACCGTGGAAACCTCTTCCAATCTGGCTATTGTTTCTATAGGTGGTGGCAAGGCGGAGATAAAAATCCTGGCCCGCAGTTCACGCGATTCAATGAAGGATTATCTGAATACTGCATTGGAAAGCTGTTTCTCTATGGCAGGTATGGAAGTAACCCGTTCAGGTGGTTATTCAGGCTGGGAACCCAATGTGGATTCTCCTATTCTGAAAGCCATGAAGGAGTCTTATAAGGCACAATTCGGTACGGAACCTGCTGTGAAAGTGATTCATGCCGGTTTGGAATGCGGTATCATCGGTGCGGTGGTTCCGGGATTGGATATGATTTCTTTCGGTCCTACCTTGCGTTCTCCTCACTCACCGGATGAACGCTGCTTTATTCCTTCTGTAGGCAAGTTCTATGATTTCGTGGTAGCTACGTTGGAAAATACGCCGGTAAAAGAATAGTCTTTAAGATCTTATAAAGATTTCGGGCGCGGATGATAGGGATTTCGTCCGCGCCTTTCTATTAATACTCCACTTTGTCACTTTTCTCTGTCCATTGTTGGAATGCCTTTATCGCCTCTTCCGCCAAAAGAACTTCGGAAGGCAGCTTGCGTGCCGAAGGCTTCAGGCTTAACTCATCATAGATAAAAGAGTCGTCAAACCCTATATTCTTGGCATCCGTCTTGTTGTTTGCATAATACATTTTATCCAGCCGTGCCCAGTAAATGGCTCCCAGACACATGGGACACGGTTCACACGAAGTATAAATTTCACATCCGCTCAAGTTGAATGTTCCCAGTTTGCTTGCCGCCGCACGGATGGCGCTGACTTCCGCATGGGCGGTAGGGTCGCATTGTGAGGTGACACGATTGGCTCCGGTCGCAATGATTTCACCATCTTTGGCAATTACGGCTCCAAAGGGTCCGCCGCCGTTTGCCACATTCTCTATAGAAAGCTCAATGGCTTTCCGCATTAATTCTTCTTTCTTCATAGTGGTTCTATTTCTTTAGTACAGAGCAAATATACGATATTTCCGGCTATATATGCGGGAGAGGGCTTATTTTATTCGGAAACTGCCGCTTCATGTGTACACTTGTCGGTTTCTGCTACCATTGAGGTGATTATCAGTGCCTCCGGGGACATTGCCCTGTTTTTTGTTTCAGAAGCTTCAGCCTCTCCGCAAAAGCCCGTCAATAGGGCGAAGCGGCTGAAGGATTGCCTTTGGAAATTCCTTCAGCCCGATTATGGAAGCTTCAGTTTTTGGCTGTTCGGGATGTGTTTGTGGAAGTTCATTTTCTCTGGTGCTTTTATGCCTGTTGGAAATGATGTTACTATTAGGAAGAGTTTGCTTTGACTGCCGTAACAGCTTTATTGCTTCACCTTAGTGAAGCAGCCGTTTTATACAGGTGACAATGGATCTTCACCAAAGTGGAATGGCGTGTTCACCTAAGTGATGGACAGAAAATACAAACTTATCCTGATGAAAAAGAATATGTTTCCGGTTGTGTCAGTTTGCTCATTTAGGGGTGCGATACGGTGACAAGTGCCTGGATATAGGACTTTTGAAGCATTGGGGAACCAATCTGTGCGGAGTATGCATACCCCAAGAGGGTGCGGCTGAAGGATTTTTCTTCGGGCTGAAGCATTTTCAGGTGTAATCCTTCAGCCGGAATGCCCACCGGCAAAGGGTTTGCGGAGAGGCTGAAGCTTTTGAAGGAATTTTCCTGTCCTTTTTCTTTGTATCACGAATTTGCTGAATACTCCTGGTTTTCCGTAATGCGCTGGTTTGGGCTAATACTTTGCACCCTTTCGGGTATATTATGCAAAAGAAGCTAATAAATTATACCCATTAGGGTGTAATTATCGCTGGTTTTGCTATATTGGTACCCTAAAGGGTGTAATTATGAATAATTCATTGTCATTGTTTGTTAAGGAAATGCGCAAGCGGTTCGGACTTACGCAAGTAGATTTGGCAGCTAAGGCGGGAGTGGGGCTTCGCTTTGTGCGCGAGTTGGAACAAGGAAAGCAAACTTTGCGAATAGACAAGGTAAACCAGGTGCTTGCCCTCTTCGGGTATGAAGTGGGAGCAGTGCCTGCAGGAAAGGAGCATAGCGTATGAGAAGGGGAAAAATATACCTGAATGATATATATCTACGCGGGGACGCTGACGGAAGACGAAAATGGTTTTACCTTTGTCTATGATGCCGGATTCTTGCGTTATCCGGCTGGCACCTGAAGAACTTTTCATTGTATGATACGGGGATGGGCTATAGTCTGACGCCTGCATACCATTTGCTGTCCACGGTTATTGTCATGCCCGAGGATACGGAGGAGCTCGCCGGGGGGCAGTGGCAAGGTAATAGAGAACATCGCTTGGAAATTCCGACGTTCCATCATTAAATGGATGGAACTGATAGATGTTTCCTTCCTGCCCGAAGACATGAAGAAACCCTATAAAAGACTGGTGCTGCAACGTTTGCTTTGGCTGCGCTGAAAGATCTTTCCTTTTCTGTTTTAGTTATTTTAATTAAAACGTATGCAGTCTTTAAACATCTATTTCGTTTCTTTGTTAAAGAAGACTTAGTACGAACTAAAAGATTGTAGATATGAAAATTCGTTATTTATCTTTGATAGTGTTACTGGTAATGAGCGTATTTGCTCCTATGCAGGCACAAACCTATGACAATTTGTGGAAAGAACTGGAAGTATTGGAACGAAAGGATCTGCCCAAGTCGGTTATTTCCGAAGCAATGAAAATCTACGATAAAGCAAAAGCGGAACAGAATGTACCGCAAATGATGAAAGCCTATCTCACTGCCATGCAGTACCGTTCCCTTTTAACTCCCGATAGCTTGAAGGTAGATATGAATGGTTTGGAACAATGGGCTTCCCAAACCGGCAGTATGGAAGACAAAGCTATATTGTATTCCATTCTGGGTGAAATGACCATGCCTGCCGACGTAAAAAAAGGATTGGGTTATTTGCAGGCCTCTCTCAAGGATAAAGACCGGTTATTACTTATCCCGGTCGAGAAATTGAGACCTATGGTGAGAGTGGGAGAGGCTAGTAAACGGTATTTTCGTGATAATCTGTACAATCTGCTGGCACGTCGTGCCATACAAATCATGCAGCAGTACAGGTGGCAGGCGGCTGCTAAAGCAAATCAGACAAACAGTCTGCCTGCGGATATGACGGATATGGATCAGTTTGTTACTTATCAGTTTGTTCCCGTCTCTGATTGTGACCTGACGGCAGCTGTCATGCAGACTTATCAGTCCTTGCTGAAAGCATACGATACGGAAACGGAGCGTGAGGGTTGGTTGCTGACCGGGATAGACGCATTGAATTACCTGTACCGCAATTTTTCCGGAAACTTCTCGAATGACGTATGCCAACAGGAACTCCGGAAGTGGATTCATACTTATCCGGCTGTGAAAACAGTCCCTGAAGCTTATCTGGCTTTGGCACAATTCCTACAGTATCAAAATAATCAGGTAGAGCGCTTGCGGATAGTTCGTGAAGGAATAGCCGGATACCCCCGTTACGAAGGTATCAACCAACTGAAGAATATAGAAAAGGAAATTCTGAATGCAAGCCTTTCACTGGAAATAGCTACGGCCTATCCGGGTGAACAGCAGTCGGTGAAAGTAAATTATAAAAACCTTACCGGCATCACCTTGCAGTTATATAAGGTGAATTTACCCGTTACCTCTGCCGTATTGCAGAACAGAACCACCCATTTTGAAAGTAAATATGCCCGTTTGCAACGCGAGGAGCATTTTTCTTTGAAACCTACTACAGATTATTTGAATGTCGATACCACCCTGACCATACAGGCTCCTCAAGCGGGAATTTATTTCTTAAAGGCAGTGCCCGATGGGAAGAAGGGCGTTTCGGACGGAACATTAATGAATGTCACCGCTTTAAAGACCATTTATCGTCCTCTGCCGGATGGTACGTTGGAACTGGTGGTGGTAGATGCAGTGAGCGGACAGCCTGTTTCTGAGGCGGAAGTAACCATTTATACGGAGAAGGGGGGAGGTTATTCTCCCCAACAGACCTACCAGGCGGATAAACAGGGTACTTTGAAACTGGATTTCCTGAATAGTAACAAATACTGGTATAATGCACATACGGCGGCTGATAATGCGATGCCCATCTTGAATCTTTGGAAAAACGATTATTACTATAAAGAGAGCAAGAGGAAAGAAGTTTTGCAATTATTTACCGACCGCTCCATTTACCGTCCCGGTCAAACCGTATATGTATCCGGCTTGGCTTATGAAATGGAAAAGGATTCTACGCGTGTGCTTGCGGATAAAAAATATACGGTATCCCTATATGATGCGAATAATAATGAAACAGGAAAAGTGGAAGTACGGACGAATGGTTTTGGCTCGTTCAGCGGACAGTTTGTTTTGCCCTCTCCTTGCCTGACCGGTTATTTTAGCTTGCGTGCGGCCGATACTTCTGTCAGTTTTAAGGTAGAAGAATATAAACGTCCCACCTTTGATGTCACGTTTGAGCCCGTGAAAGTGGAGTATCAAGTGGGTGACTCTATAGAAGTGGTGGGTATGGCAAAGACTTTTGCCGGTGCGTCTGTGGAGAATGCCAGGGTACACTATAATATATCTCGTTCCTATGCCTGGGTCTGGCGGTTTATGGGCAGAGGTTCAGCCCGTTGGGAGGGAGAGGCAATGACCGATGCGGATGGTAAGTTCAGCGTTCCGGTGCATTTTGAAATAGACTCGGACAGGAGAGAATCTCCGTTGTGGTATTATACGTACAACATACAGGCGGATGTGACGGATGGTGCAGGTGAGACACAGCAAGCTAATTTGTCATTGCCTTTAGGAAGCACTTCAATGGTGCTGAATATGGATAATCTGCCCGATAATTTGGTGAAAGAAAAGAAGCTGGAAATAAAACTGACAGCCATGAATCTTTCGGGTGAGCCGGTAGATACTCCGGTTACTTATCAGGTAGTCGAAATGGAGGAGCAGAAAGACGGTCAGGAAAAAGAAGGCAGAAAGGTATTGACCGGTACGGTGGAAGCCAACAAGAGTTTTGTTCCAGAGGCTATTTATGCCCTGCCTTCCGGCAATTATCGTTTGAAGCTCTCGGCTAAGGATACGCAGGGCAGAGAGTGTACGGCATCTAAGAATTTCCTTCTGTTTTCATTGAACGACAAGCGTCCGCCTTTCGTGATAACGGATTGGTTCTATCAGGATGGTCTGGAATTTGATGCAGCATCTCCGGCTACTGTATATATAGGTAGCAGCGAAAAGAATGTCTATCTGCTTTATGATGTATTTGCAGGAAATAAGCGCTTGGAAAGCAAACGTATAGAGCTTTCTGACTCGGTGGTCAGTTTCCGCTTCCCTTATAAGAAGGAATATGGTGACGGCATTCTGGTAAGTATGGCATTTGTGAAAGATGGCAGACTTTACAGTCATAATGCACGGATTATGAAACCGGCCCCTGAAAAGAAGTTGCAGCTGAAATGGACTACGTTCCGTGACAAACTCCGTCCTGGACAGCAAGAGGAATGGAAACTGACGGTACTTTATCCGGATGGAAGCCCGGCTGAGGCTGAAATGCTGGCTACTATGTATGATGCTTCTCTGGATAAAATCTATAGTGCACATAAGTTGGACTTTGGAGTGGACTTTCATTATGTGGTTCCTTTGACTTATTGGAATACATCCTATATGCGGAATGCTTATTTGTATGTTGATTTCCCGTTGAAGAGGCTCCGTGCGGTTCCTTTGGAATATAGTGAATTGATCATTCCATCTACAGGAAGAATGGAGGCTATGGTGGTAGGTTACGGAGGCAGTCCTCGTGCCACTCTTGCAGGAGCTTTGAAGATTAGAGGCAGGAGTGCCGCAAATGCTGTGATGAACCAGGAGGCTGTTACTGATATGGTGCTCCAGGAAGAAATGGTAGAAACGTCTGCACAGGAAAAGGTAGAAATGGGCAGTTCTGAAGAACTGGCAGAAACGGGTGATATACAGATACGTGAAAACTTTGCGGAAACGGCATTCTTTTACCCACAGCTCCGCACCAATGAAAAAGGTGAAGTCAGTATTTCCTTTGTACTACCCGAAAGCCTTACCCGATGGACGTTTATGGGCTTGGCACATACCCGGAATGTGGATTATGGAAAGATAGAAGCTACCGCTACTGCCAGCAAAGAGTTTATGCTTCAGCCTAATATGCCCCGCTTTGTCCGCGTGGGAGATAAAGCGAATATTGCCGCTTCACTGATGAACCTGTCGGACAAGGGAGTGAAAGGGACTGTCCGCATGGAATTGTTCAATCCGGAAACAGAAAAGGTATTCTATTCACAAAAACAGAAGTTTGATGTGAAGGGAGGAGAAACCGGGCATGTGAACTTTACTTTTGAAGTGAGTGACAAATATGCGGTAATGGCATGCCGGATGGTAGCGGATGGAGATACCTTCAGTGATGGAGAACAGCGTTACATCCCCGTTCTGACAGACAAACAGTGGGTGACGGAAACCGTTCCTCTGAACGTGAATGGGGAAGGTGCGCATACTTTCTCTTTGGAAAACCTGTTTAACAAGCATAGCAAAACGGCTTCCGAACAACGGTTGACCGTAGAATTTACTGCCCATCCGGCTTGGTATGCCGTGCAGGCTTTGCCTGTAGTGGCTAATCCTCAGAATGAAGATGCGCTTTCCTGGGCTACCGCTTATTATGCCCATTCATTGGCTGCGTTTATAGTCAAAGAAAATCCCCGTATCAAGCAGGTCTTTGATAGCTGGAAGGCTCAAGGTGGCACGAAGGAGACTTTTATGAGCAATCTGCAAAAGAATCAGGAACTGAAAAATATCCTGCTCGCTGAAACTCCCTGGCTGACAGAAGCTACCAATGAAGCCGAACAAAAACAGCGTATCGCCACTTTGTTTGACCTGAATACAATGAATAGCCAACTGGCTGTTTCTGTAGAGAAACTGGGAGAATTGCAAAATGCCGATGGCGCATGGAGTTGGTATAAAGGTATGCAAGGCAGCCGCTATGTAACCACTCAGGTAATGGAAATGCTTGTCCGGCTGAATGCATTGACTCATCAGGATGCTGACAGCCGGATGCAGCCTATGATTCAAAAAGGGTTCGAGTATTTAGGCAAGCAGGCAGCCGAAGAGTATAAGTCAATGAAAGAAGCTGAAAAGAAAGGAGCCGTCGGCCTCCGTCCGTCAGAGCAGGTTCTCAGGTATTTGTATATCTGTGCTTTGGATGGCAAGGCTCCGGTTGATGAAAAGGTGAACCGGTATTTCATAGACAAGTTGTCCGGTGAGGGAAAAGAACTGACGATTTATGGAAAGGCGTTGGGAGCTATCATCTTGCAGCAGGCCGGTAAGGTGGCAGAAGCCAGGCTGTTTATGCAGTCATTGATGGAGTATTCTGTTGTGACGGATGAAATGGGGCGTTACTTTGATACTCCTAAAGCCCGATATTCATGGTTCAGTTATAAAATTCCGACTGAAGTGGCTGCTATGGAAGCTATACAGCGTATAACAAAAGATACGAAAGCTATTGATGAAATGAAACGCTGGCTGTTGAAGCAGAAACAGACACAGACTTGGGAAACGCCGATTGCCACGGCTGATGCGGTGTATGCATTGATGGCTACAGGAGCTTCGGATTTATTGGCAAATACAGGAGGAGTAGAGATTACTTTAGGTAAAGAAGTGATCCGGACTCCGGCAGATAATGCCATCGGTTATATCAAGAAGACGGTGTCCGGTGATGTGATGAATATCAAGAAAGTAAGCGTGGATAAAGAAGGAACCGGAATGGGTTGGGGAGCCGTTTATGCCCAATATCTGGAAAGTATGGATCAAATAGGTGAGCAGGGAAACGGATTGTCTGTCAGCCGTCAATTATATAAAGGAGATGAGGCTTTGAATGAATCAGCTCCATTGAAGGTTGGCGATAGGATTACCGTTCGCCTGACTGTGAAGGCTGACCGTGATATGGATTTTGTTCAGATCAAGGATGACCGTGCAGCTTGTATGGAACCGTTACAGGCAGTTTCGGGATTCCGTTGGGGTAACGGGCTGGGATATTATCAGGCTACCAAAGATGCTTCGACTCAGTTCTTTATCGATCAGATGAGAAAAGGAACTTATGTGATAGAGTATCAGGTGTATGTGAACCGGACAGGAGAATATCAGGCCGGAATTGCAACTGTTCAGTCTGCTTATGCTCCGGAATTCGGAGGGCATACGAGAGGATATCGGGTGATGGTGGAATAAAGACACGGGATGTCTGGAATTAATTGTGTGATTTCATAAAAAGTAAGTTAGCTTGCTAACTTACTTTTTTCTTATGCTTCTGCCGTCCACCCATTCTAGTCTTATTTCAAAACCATCTTCAGCCGTGCCATAAAAATAGCGGCCTGAAACGGATGGATATTCAATTATAAATGTATAACTATCTGAATAATATAGATACAACCAACCGTTTTGAATTTCCCAGTCAAACTTATATACCCTATAAAGTTCATCATTATGGTAACAGCGCTCTTCCGTACCTACACCATGATCTGTGAAAGCACCTGAGGTGAATGTGATGTAACTGTAAAGAGGTTCTCCATATCGGTCTTCAAATCCCATATCGCCCCACCAAGTCTTACCGTATAATCCTGAAATGTCAAATCCTCTTTCCTCATCGCTTTCACATGAAGAAAAACTTATCATTGTAATCAATGCAATGGCAACGAACCAGTAATGTTTTACTATTTTCATAATTTATCTGATTTTTAATGCGGGACAAAGATAAAGGTTATTCATAAGATAAAATAAATTATAGGCTGAAAAAATGGGTAAAGGATGTTTTTTGTCTATCTTTGCTATCTAAAAAGCATAAAATAATTGTATGAAACATATTATACTGATAGTAAGTTTGTTAATGGGAGTGACTTTGGGAGTACAGGCACAACCCAAAGCATTATTTGATAAGACAACGCATGAATTTGGAACTATTTTATGGAAAAATCCGGTGACGGCAACCTTTAAAATCACTAATAAAGGAGATAAACCTTTAGTGATATCTAATGTGACAACGTCTTGTGGCTGCACGGTTGCTGATTGGACCAAAGAACCGATTGCACCGGGAAAGACCGGGATTGTCAGTTCTACTTTTGACGCCAAAGCCATCGGACGTTTTCAGAAGAGCGTAGGCATTTATTGCAATGCCTCGAATAAACCTATCTATCTGGCTATCCGGGGAGAGGTAACAGCCGATCCTAAGAATTACACTTTCACACATCCTTTTCAAATTGGCGCTATTCGTCTGGATAAGGAAGAAATAGAGTTTGAGGATGCCAATAAAGGTGATAAACCGACTATGGAATTGTTGGTTGCCAATACGTCAGATAAACTATATACCCCTGTGCTGATGCATTTGCCTCCTTACCTCAGTGCTGTTGCAACTCCGGAAAAATTAGGAAGGGGACGTACGGGTAAAATCAAGATCACTCTTGATACGGATAAGCTGCCTAAATTGGGCTTGACAACAGCTTCTGTTTATCTATCCCGTTTTCCGGGAGATAAGGTAGGAGAGGAAAATGAAATTCCGGTTTCTGCCATATTATTGCCGGATTTCTCGCATATCAGCCAGCAGGAACGCTTGAATCCGCCTGCCATTCATCTTTCTGCCAAAGAGTTGCAGATGGGAGAACTGAAAAGCGATGAAAAGAAAGCACATACGATTATTGTTAAGAATGTAGGAAAATCTAATCTGGAAATTCTTGATTTGCAGGTGTTTAATTCTGCTTTGGGGGTCCAGTTGAAGAAACGTGTCTTGAAACCGGGTGCGTCTACCAAGTTGAAGATTACTGCTTTCGGTCAAAATTTGAAGAAAGTAAAGGGTACTCCGCGTGTCTTGATGATAACCAATGATCCTAACAATCCGAAGATAATTATAAAAGTAAAAGTAACCTCAAAAAAATAGCTATGGAACATCCTGAAAATAGTGAAGAATATAAGGGATTGACAGTGAACAAAGGTATTGAGCAACCATCTATTGTGAATCCTTATTTGAAACTACGTAAAAAACCTCGTCGTCGTGAGTTTTCCGTAGGTGAATATGTAGAAGGCATCGTAAAAGGTGATGTGACCGTATTGAGTCAGGCGGTTACTTTGGTGGAGAGTGTAAAACCGGAACATCAGGCTATTGCCCAGGAAGTGATAGAGAAGTGTTTGCCTTATTCCGGAAATTCTATGCGAATCGGTATCAGTGGTGTGCCCGGTGCCGGCAAGAGTACATCTATTGATGTATTTGGATTGCATGTGCTTGAGAAGGGAGGAAAATTAGCTGTTTTAGCTATTGATCCCAGTAGTGAGCGTTCTAAAGGCAGTATTTTGGGAGATAAGACCCGCATGGAGAAACTATCCGTCCATCCGAAGTCTTTTATACGGCCTAGTCCGTCGGCAGGTTCGTTGGGAGGGGTAGCTC
>ENA-OURC01000371-OURC01000371.1-human-gut-metagenome-genome-assembly--contig:-NODE-371-length-16589-cov-5.11377_pt1 | contig 16589 bp, 9 predicted proteins | sample MGYA00243026_ERZ508738 | MGnify/ENA primary metagenome ERZ508738 (study PRJEB26277, sample SAMN04329806) | human gut metagenome | biome: human-associated habitat | host: Homo sapiens | place: USA...
TCATCATCCACAAAGGTCTGCCCGTCCAATGTATTGGCATTCGTCACAAAACGGTTGTGTACAAGAACAGCCTCACTTTCACCCAATATATTTTTCCAAGGACCGCGCGGCGTTTCACTGACCCCGCAATGAATCATACAGGGCTGACAATAAAAATAATAATAATTCCCATCCGTATGTTTCATCACATCGGGAGCCCATATCCAATGACTGTCCGGCCAGTTCATGGGCATTAACGTCCAGTTTACAAAATCCTTGCTGGTCCACACCTGTGCAGGACCGAAACCGGCCCCACTGCCATCCGTAGTGGCATACATATAATACGTATCGCCAAACTTCTTCACCGTGGGATCGGCAAAATATCCGGGAATAATGGGATTCCCCGTACCCGAAGCATTAAAAGGCTTCTGAGCAAAGCCTGTAGCAGCTCCCAACAATAAGGAAGCAACAACCAATCGTATCTTATTCATCTCTATATAGCAAAATTCTATTTGTCCCTGCGACGCTTATTCATGCACCACATTATGAATGGGAATTTCTATCTCATAAAAATATTCCTGCAACAACCGATACATATCCGGATCATACGTCTTCAGTTTCGTGCGGCGGTTCACCCAGTTATGAACTCCGTTTGCAGGTTCGGCATAGCGGTTACAGTTAAAGAAAGACTGTACGCACTCGGCAAAGTATTCCTCTTTATTGCTCACTGCATACGTCTTTTCCCACAGCCCTTTCCGGATTGCATTCTGACGAAGTGCCTCCAAACGCTCATTAAAGTCTGGCTCCACTCCCACTATACCTACCGTATGAATAAGGTGAGCGAACTCATGAATCAGGATATTCTCACCTACATATTTATCCTGCGGCAATGCCAGCAGATTCTCTTCTCCGCAACTGGATGAAAATTCATCTTCCGGTGCTCCGCCAAAACCACGGGCACGCCAGTTCCAATATTTAATGCTGTCCTCACAATTGCAGATATGGGCAAACTCCGGCAAATCGCAAGTTTCCTCATCTTTACCGATTATCATGACGTGGCAGCCTTTCTTCACCATGTGTGCCTTCACATCCGGACGTTTTGCCAACATCAAACTGATGATATCACAAGCTTTCAATAAGGCCTCATCGCTCACCTTTCCAGAAGAGGTGACATACAGACCTTCTGTCTCTATGTATTTCTGATAGAAAGAAGGAATATTTTTCCCTTCAGGAATACCGGTAACCTGTCCGTGAACAGGGCAAAGCTCCAACTTCATGGCGAATCCGCCACCCGACGCCAGATGCAAAGTCAACCGGCTGTCCTTATCAATCCGGATGGTTTCCTTCCGATAGTCCTCGGCCTGCTTGTTGGCATTCACACCGTCTTTAAACAAAACAGCCGTATAAGACACTCCTTCGGGAAGGAAAGAGAAATCGAGCTGCACATCACGTTCATCCCAATTGGTCATACCACCGATATACCAGTTCACATCCTTCTTACGCACTGTTACAATATATTTTCCCAACTCGCCCGAAGCAATAAAAGTAGAATCCACCTCCACAGGCAGAGAAGCTATGAAATCCACACATTCCTGCTCATTCAGATAGTTGGTAGGCGCATCACACAACATGGTAAAAGGAGAATCGTGTACAATATAGGCAGCCAGCTGATGACACCGGGTTCCCATGCTGGCCGGTGTGTAATACATAGCGCGCCAATCTGCCTTCGTGGCATTGCGCATAGCTCCCGGCGTATAATCCACCGGTCCCGCCATCATACGGATATAGGGGAAAGTAACATCATAAAGAGGCATATTATTCTTGATATCCGTCCATTTCACCTCTTCCATGCCGAACACGCTTTCAAAATTGATAATATGAGGATAGGTACGGTTGATACCTGTCGGTTTGTAAATGCCGTGCAGATCAAGGGTTAATTTATACCGGGCCGTCATCTCAGCGATGCGATACACCATTTCGACGGCAGTCTGATCATCACGATCCAGGAAATCCACCTTAAAACCTTTGATTCCCATATCCGCATATTTCTTACAAGCTGCTTCCAACTGGCTGTCGAGTACATTAAACACCGTCCAAAGCACTATTTCCACCCCTTTGGATTTGCCGTATGCTATCAGTTCCGGCAAATCAAGTTCGGGAATAACGGTCAGCATATCCCCGCTCTTCGGATCATACCATCCTTCATCCAACACAATAAACTCCAATCCGTTCCGGCTGGCGAAATCGATATAATATTTATACGTATCCATGTTGATACCGGCTTTAAACGGCACTCCTTTCAGATTCCAGTCATTCCACCAATCCCATGCCACTTTGCCTGTCTTTATCCATGAGGTATCACCGATACGGTTGGGAGAAGCCAGAGCATAGACTAGGTTGTTGACCGGCATATCCGTATCCTTCTCCGTAATGGCCAACACACGCCACGGATAGGAACGGGAGCCACGGCTACGGGATATAAAATCGGTAGTTTCAGTTACATATTCCTGCTTCCGCCAAGGATAAAAGTCTGTTTTAGCCGGATAAGGAGCAAAGACACCTTTCAATCCATACTTTCCCTGCTGTGACTGCACAAACATGCCCGGATAAGCTTCCAAATCTGACTCCAACAGGGTCAGTTTTACGCTGCCGCAATCCACGGTAACCGGAAGAAAAGCCAGTTTAGGCTGTGCTTTTGACAGAGGAGTGATGTCATATACATTCTGATAAGCCATCACCATCGGTTTTTTATCATTGGTGGTATAAGGAAGATAAGCCGTATAATCTTCCTTAAAATTAAACTCGGCCTGTTCCTCCTTTATAATGATATCCGAAGATTGTGTGGTATAGAATCGATAGGCGACTCCCTCATTGTATGCACGGAAGATGATTCCGAACCCGCCTTTCAGCTTCAAGTCGAGTTCGTTGCCTGTTGCAACGAACTCCTTGAAACGGTAAAAAGGTGATTCTATGTTATCCTTTATCTTTCTCCTTCTTTCCCCTGTGATACGGGGAGTTTTACCTACTATAGTTCCGTTTTCCAGAACCAAACCTATATTAGAGTGTGAGAGAATTGTATCATTTCCATGCATCACTTGGTAGGCCAGTTCGTTTCCGGCGCTGATTTCCACTTTCAATGTTCCATCGGGTGAAGAGAGTACATATTTCTTTTCCTTGGCTGCAAATGAAGCATTTCCAATCAATAAAAGCAAAGATAAAATTGCAAGACAGAGTTTCTTGTTGTTTTTCATAATCTATCGGTTGTATACGTTGTTCACTTGCAAAGTAAAATAAAAAAATTACAAGAAAGGGAAGATATAATATAATGTAATGGCAGAATCGTCCAATAAATCTCATTTTATGGATTTGACAGTTAGGCGGTTGTACTATTCTTCCATTCGTTTAGACTATTTTTTTATCCTATTGGAGGTGTACGGTGTAAACAGCTATTAAAATTGAATATTCAACACAATAGTCGCTTTATACTGTACACCATTTCTGGTATATATCAGAGTAGGTTTCAACATATATTTCTGGCCGGCAACACTTACTCCTTTCCGGTGTCCGTATGTCATGGTCAGTCCACTGAATTCTACATAGACCGGTGCCGTATCACCCCAGTTGCCTACGTTGCCATTGGCTTCACACCAAAATCCGTTATTGGCAGTAGAAGTGTAAGCAAAAGTGCCGTCAGTCTGACCGAGTGCGATAACCACTTTGTCCTCGGCAGGTTCTGTACCTACACTGGCCAGTTTACTTTCCAACACGGCAGGCTTCATGACAAACGCCTGTGCCAAATCTTTATTTGTTTTCAGGTCCACCGTTCCTTGTGGATAATCCTCGGAACCGGCATTGCACTTCACATCGAATGTCAATGTAATATCTTTAGGCATAGCCGTCTCGTCAATAGAGAAATTGCCAAGCAAGTCCGTTCCTTCAAACTTTACTTTGTAAGGCCATTGCTCATCGTCAGTCTCATCATCATTCCATGGATGTGACTTATACTGAACGGGAGCGCCCATTACCACTAGGCATAATTTTTCTGTTCCGATCGGTATCGTATAAGAAACCACTCCTGCATTTTCCTTATTCATAGATGCGTATTGTGGAGCTCCATTCACAATAGCCACAAATCCATATCGCCATCCGGCTGCCGTATTGCCACCATTATTGTTGTAAGCGGTAGCCGTACCTGCCACATTGCCGTCGGCATCCAATGTCGTTCCCGGATCCTCTTCTGCCAAAGCACATCCCACAGCCAGTCCGGCAAAATTCGCCTTGACCGTTGTTCCGGCTTCGGGAACGTTCAATAGAATGATATTGAATCCAGTAGTGCCCGGACAGCTGGCATAGCCTACCTGATAATATCCTCCGGCTGCATCATACATTTTCGTTGTATAATTGCAAGCGGTCTCTGTGACATAATTCCGCACCACGTCCATATCATAAGTCACCATACGGGTAGCGTAGCCATAAAGTTCCGTATAAAGTGTTTGCAAGTCATTGTTACAGTACAGACGCTGATAAGTCATGAGCGGATCTTCCGGATAGCGCGACTGTGTCCAGACATTCCCTACCACATCGACTCCATGTTTCTGCGCCCAGTAATATTGCAACCAATAACTGGCATAACGCATCCATTCATGATTGAAATGGCGATGGTAATTGGCTTTCCACACATCTACATGGTAACCGAACAGCTCCGCCGGATAATCTTGGAACGACTGCCATTGCGCACATTGTTCCCAAAAGCCATTTCCACCTTCACCACTCGACCCATAACCGTATCTGAATCCTACTTGCGAAAAGTCCGCCTCTCCGTTCAACATCTTGTCACAACTTACCTGATACTGGAAACTATGTCCTATTTCGTGCGCAATGGTAGAACCTACCGGTTGGCAGGTGCTGGGATTTACCCACAATGCACCGATTGTATTGTCGTAACCGGAACCTGTAGCAAGCCACTCAGTCTGATACAGCAAGTAAATCTCCATCTTATATTTATCCAGAAAAGACTTGTTTTGCCCAGTGTCAGCAAACTTCAAGGTTTCGATATTTGTCCGGTAGAATTGTTCGGCCTTTGCCAATAAATCATCAATGTCTACACGCAATACCTCCGGCACTGACTCTGCTCCCGGATCGTTGCCGAACCCCGGTTCCCAAAACACGAAGAAATGCTCGCTTTGCTTCATGCGCCACCATGACCAGCGCGCATCACTGCGAAGCATATTCATATTACTAAACTCAATAGGTTTGTAATATTTATCAAAATCTTTGATATCAGCCGAATTCAAGGTTAACACAGCATTGGGATTAGCTTCCTGGCGGATATGGACGGTTACTTCGGATTCTCCGCATACTATGACAAGAGTTGCTTCCCGATAGTTTTCGCTATCATTCTTCTGCAACAACATGGGCAATGAAATTTCGCCTGCCTCACCTTCATATCGGGGCAGTTTAATCCAAGTGCAACTGGAATCGGTGGCACGGCTGGTTACATCTTCTACAGTGGCTGTCCAAGGACCGGTAGCGGAGAACTTTACGGAAGCTTCTGTCTCATCCCAAAATAGTGTTTTGCTTTGCTGACTGCTGTCTAGGGTGAGCTGGAGGATAATACTTTCATCCTCGCTGTCACTGCAACTGCTGAAGGCAATAAAGAAACAGCAAAAAATGGATAAAGCAAATAGTAATTCTTTGCACAATAATTTCTTCATAATTATAGCTTTTATTGGAGTCCCATTTAAATGCCTGCGGTAAAGTCAATATTTACCCCATTACCACTAACACATATATAAAGTTTTTGATGGTCATTCGTTTCAGCTAAAACATTTATAAAGCTAAAATATCCTAATAAAGTCACTAAAAGACTTCTTAATAATAATATTTTCACACATTTGTTTTTCTGAATTTACTAAATAAAAAAGAGAAACCAATATCCATTATAGATACTGATTTCCCTCGATAAAATATTATTCCAACGTTGCTTTAACAATAAACTCTACGAATTTACTATTATCCTCCTTAAGCGCATATACAAAATTTACATTAAAAACAGAACCGGAAGTTGAAGCTGGATTTCGACCTATATTAACCATATCACCATTCTCTTGTGTTTCAACAAACAAAACACTACCAGTCGAACCATCATCACTCCAATTCGTTACTTTTAAATTAGAAGTCAGCCAATAACCTATTCCACTACCACCAGCAGTATAATCACTAGTAGTATTCCATTCACCAGATTCACTATCGACCATATACAGAGCAATCGGGCCTCCCGGTTCTTTGCAAGCGGTAATGAATTCAGATAAAGTCAGCCCCAAACAACTTTCTATCACCTCCTGATAATCTGCAAATTCAATAGAAAATGCAGAATAGTCACCTGCTGGAATAGTATTGGCAACAACAATACGTCCCGGATCAGTAACGGTCACATCAAAAGCAAAACGTACATAATCATCAAAATTTGCACCATTGTTTATAGCAAATCCAACGTTAATGGAGATAGCTGTACCTACAGAAGCGGTTTCGAGCACATTAAGAACCAGCTCCTTCTTTGTTGCATCCAACTCAATACTAGCTATACCAGAAGCTGCATCACAAACACCGCCTGCCGTATTATAGTACCAACCGTTGGTACCCTTGGTAGGAGCTGTTCTATTCCAACAGTTTTTCGATATATTGATAGGATAAAACACCACACTCCCATTAGACAATGCAGCCAACGTCTCATCTACCGTCATCCCCAAATACGTATGAAACTTTTCTGCATAATCAGTCAGTTTAACCGTCTTCGCTTCCAAACGGCTGATGGGAAACTCTGCTTTGGTAGAAACCACAGCATCCGCATTCGTCTTCAGATAGGGATTTTCATTCTCCCCGTACACATGCTTGCTGGTAGCATCCTCCGGATCCGTACTGCATGCAGCCAGTGACAGAGTGAAACAAGCAATTAAAGCATATATAAAATTCTTTTTCATCGTACTTTTCTTTTTTTAATTAATGAATTCATTATTCGGCACCACCATATCCCGGATTCTGCTTCAACTTAATGTTGCCATCCAATGCAGACTTAGGTAACGGAAAAATATCACAATGCCTGTCTGTCTTATCCGTCTTCGCATCTTTGCAAAACCATGACTTGCCATTATATACATTCTGATTGGTTCCGTTTATACGGAAACGGATCAAGTCCTGACGACGGTGATGCTCTGCCACAAACTCCCAGGCCAGTTCGTCCAACAAACCACCCAGTTCAATATCATCGCCCCCTTCTTCTGTGATAATCCAGTTATCGGCTTCTCCCATGATTCCCTGATTCTCCCGATGTCCGTAGTTATAACGGCTGCCACCCTTCAATTGAGCTACAGTAACCGTTGCTTTACCGGGATCGGACTTGAAGGCACGTTGGCGTACAGCTGTTACCAAATCGGCCGCCACTTGCTCGCTTTCTCCATTGTAACCACCTAAACGAAGCAAGCACTCCGCTTTAATAAAATAAGCATCAGCCAAACGGAAGAAAGGCACATCATCATAAGAAGTTCCATAGTCGCCTGAAAGTATTTCATATTTCACCAAGCGTTCACTTTCAAAGGGATAGCAACCGGGATTGTCTATACTATGTAATTCCCGAGTATATACCAAAGGTTCACTGTCCACATAAATGGGAGCACCGGCATAGTCATATTGCTGTCCTGATATCCAACAGTCTTCATAGCGGCTGTCTTCTTCATCGTATGTTTCCAGAAATTGAGGAAGAACAGCCGCCCCACCGGTAGCCCATCCGTTAAACTGCCACGTTGCACGTCCGGCTACATGCATCCACATATTTGCCATATAGTTACCTCCGGCATAATTGAATTCAAACGGAATACCAAAGATAATTTCAGGCGAACCGGAAATATCTTCTCTAAAATTATCCGAATAATTCGGAGCCAAAGAGAACTTGCCACTGTTAATCACTTCATTTACCTCATCAATAGCCTTTCCGTAATAAGAATTATCAGAGTAATCATTGAACCATGCATTGTGGTTCAAATACATTTTTGCCAGAAGCATATTGATGGCATAGTCGTTCAGCTTACCCATTTCTACTTTTGTTCCACATTTCCCCTTTACATCCGTCAACTCACTGATCAGGAAATCCCACATCTGTTGGGGAGTTGCCTGTTCGGGCAACCATCCGTCTTCATGTTCATATTGCGTATCCAATGGGATGTTGCGGAACAAATCGAATAAAATATAATAATAAAGAGCGCGATAAGCCCTTAATTGCGAAGAAGTGGTTATATCAGCAGCAATGACTTCATCTGCCAACAGTTTGTTACAGGCATTGATACCGGCATAGTTACGATTCCATGTATCATTGAAATGGGCTATCTGTGAATGGAACTGATGTTTGTGCATAGACACGTACAAATCTCCCCAGCCGATACTGATCCGATAAGGAATACACCATGAATCGGACGACTGGTCCATCATATCGGCATAACTATACCATCCCCAATACACATCACGAAGACTGCTGTATACCGGAGCAAACATGGCCGCCCGGTCTTTTTCTGTAAACTCATACTTCTCGGAAGCAATCGTATCATAAATCGTTTCGCTCAAATCTGTACAACTGCCCAAAGACAAAGTACAAGCTCCTATCGCTGAAGCCCAAAGTGCTTTATTGAATATTGTTTTCATGTTAGTTCTTCATTTAAAAGTTAGAAAGATACATTCAGACCGAAAGTGAATGAACGGGTAGAAGGATATTTATCGCGCCAGTCAATACCCAAAGACCAAATATCACCATTTGACATTTCAGGATCCAATCCATCATATCCAGTAATGCAGAATAAATTATCGGCAGAAACATAAGCCCGGATATTTTTCACAAACTTACTGCTTTTCAATGGAATGTTATAGCCCAACGTAATGTTAGTCATTTTCAAAAAATCACCATCCTCCAAATAATAGCTTACAAAAGTCTGTTTTTGGGCTGTTGATAAGGTATATTGTCCACCATAAGGAGCCTTTTGCACAGATTTCAAGCGATTATAAGCGATCGAGTTGTTCTCATAATAAGCACGAGGCTCGTTCAGAATCTTAAAACCAAACTGGCCTGTCATCTGGAAAGATAAATCAAAATTTTTATATCTGAACGAGTTGTTCCATCCCAAATACAATTTAGGAAGAGCATTCCCTAAATATTGACGGTAGTCATCATTAGACAGCATATTGTCTGTAAACTCTTCAATCTCACCAGTCTTCGTATTCTCAACCATCCAAAGTCCGTTTTCTGAAACACCAACGGACTTCATGCCATAAAATTGTCCCATAGATCTCCCCACTTCCATCCGCTGGGTAGAAAGACTGATAGGTTCACCCAAATAAGCATGATCTATCTGATTTGAAGTCTCATACAAGTCATTTGAAAGACTCAATAATTTGTTCGCATTATGAGAGGCGGTAACTGTGGTTTTCCATTCAAAATCCTTTGTCCGTACAGGAATGGCATTGACAGCAATTTCAATACCTTGGTTACGCATCTTGCCGGCATTAGCCAAAGTCTTGTTATACAAATTGGGAGGAGTCGGTACCGTAAAATCATATAGCATATCCGAAGTCTTCTTCTGATATACATCAATAGAACCACTCAGGCGTTCATCCAATACAGCCCAGTCCAGACCAATATTAAATTCCTTGGAAGTTTCCCATTTCAAATCAGGATTAGGATTGGATTTTACGCTTAACCCCTGATGCCAGACGCCATTATCATAGAAATAAGGAGAACCATACTCATACCGGGTTAATGAATTATAAGAGTCACCTACAATGACACCTGTCACACCATAACCGGCACGTAACTTTAAGTTATTCAGCCACGTAAGGCCTTCCATGAATTTTTCGTTACTGATAGTCCATCCCAAAGAAACAGAAGGGAAAGTAGCCCATTTATTGTTCTCACCAAATTTGGAAGAGCCTTCACGGCGTACACTCAGCAGAACATTATATTTATTATCGTAACCATAGCTTACACGTCCGAAGAAACCAATCAAGGTATTGTCATTCTTGTAACTGCTCATGCCGGCTTTTCCATCTTTCAAAGCTGTACCTAATCCCAAGTTATTCCAAAGATAAAAATCTGTTGGATAATCATAGTTATTAGCTCCAAAACCTTCATTTACATTATACTGGTAATTATATCCCACCAATGCATCAAAACGATGTTTATTCCAAGTATGATTATATTTAGAAGTAACTTCCAGATTATCTGTGGTATATTCATTCTGAGAATGATAAGCATATCCTGTGTGATTCTCGCTCTTCTGTGAAAAATATTCGGAAGTATAATATCCACGATTATGATCACTAGTAACCCTACGGCTTAACATGAGGTTGGTCTGCCAGTTTTTAATCGGTTCAAAGGTGATATTCCCCGTCATCCGGGTATTCTCACTATTGTATTTACCATCCTGTTCACGGATGATACCTACCGGATTATAATAATAATTTACGGCAAAATTCTCGTAAAAAGTTCCATCCTCATTCCAGATGGGTTCAGTAGGGTTACGCATAATAGCCTGTCGGTAAATACCCAGACCTGCCGCATCAATCGGACCATTCTTATGGAATGTCTTTACCATATTGAAATTCACTTTCAACATATCATTTAACATCCAGTGAGAAACATCAAACCTCATTCTCATCTCTTCATTATAGGTCTCAAGCAACACACCTTCCTCTTTGCGATACGTAAAATCCGCAGAATAAGTGGTATTTTTTGATCCTCCGGAAATATTAAAATTATGGTTATGAGTAAATGCAGTACGGGATACCGCATCCAACCAATCCGTATCATACCCTTTATCAGCATAGTTTGTCAATCCCTGACGGATTTCCTCTGCTCCATAGAAATCAAGCGTCTTGCCAAACTTGGAAAGAGACATATACCCGGAATAATTGGCAGCCGTACGCGACTCGCGCTGGCCGTTTTTTGTAGTAATCAAAATAACGCCATTAGCACCTCGTGTACCATAAATAGCTGCCGCAGAAGCATCCTTCAACACATCAATAGAAGCTATGTTTTCGGGGGAAACCGTTCCTAAACCACCTTCTATTCCGTCCACCAATACCAATGGAGTAGAGCCTCCCTGCAATGAAATCACACCACGCAAACGAATTGTAGATTCCGCATTCGGATCACCGGAGCCTTTCGCAATGGTCAATCCTGCCACTTTACCTTTAATCAGTTCGGCTGCATCTCCAATCTTACCTGCTGTAAAGTCTTCGGCCTTCACAGAAGCCACCGCACTGGTTACATCTCCCTTGCGCTGCGTACCATAACCGATTACAACCACTTCATCCATCAGTTCGGAATCGTCTTGCAGGGTAATATCTTTCTTACCACCATTTCCGACTGGAATTTCCTGGGTCTTATAGCCAATATAAGATATTGTCAAAACGGACTGGGCACTTTTTACCTTCAGCGTATATTTACCGTCAAAATCGGTAATGGTACCGTTGGTCGTTCCTTTTTCCATGATATTGGCACCAATGATAGGCTCCCCTTTCCTGTCTTTCACCACACCGCTTACGGTTACAGTTTGCTGTTGTACCATTTCGGTTCTCATAGATTCTGTTGTTTCCGGTGTTGCCCATACACTACTGACTCCTGCACCCGCAGTAAGGAAAAGACAGGTGGTAGCCTTCAGCAAAGCCCTGCTGAACAAGGCCCGGTTCTCATGTGTTTTCATCATACAGTTTTATTTAAAAGGTTTATATGTTCATTCAGTTCACTTTCCATTCAATCACCCCTCCCGAAGCTCCTTTCTGCAATTGTGCTGCAATTTTAAGCCCCTTTGTTTTGACAGGAAGAAGAAGAAAATAATTATACACATATATTACTGCATATTTTATTTTAAGCTTGGCATGTGAAGATGTTAATATGAGTCACCCGGTATTGTTTTATCGTAAACGGATAAAACTACCATGGACAACACCCCACTCCCGAACGCAATTCTTATCTTATTATCTATCCATGGACGACCTGACCAGCGGATTCAACATCGGCACCAATTACACGCTGAATCCACAATTCAATGAAATGACAGGATTCACAGAAAAAGATGTACGGGATATGCTGGAGTATTACTCCACAACATGCCCATTCAATCATTCGGTAGACGAGTTGATAGAACTGATTGCTTTTCTACTTCGGAATGCTGACCATCAGCGGAATGCATAAAGGAGAAACCAAACTCACCATCCCTAACCAGGTGGTACGTGAACAACTCTTTGCCTACATTCTGGATACTTATCATGAAAACGACTTGACTTTCGACAGTTATGAAAAGAGGAAGCTTGTCTCAGGGCTGGCTTATGATGGCAAATGGAAACCTTACTTTGAATACATTGCCGGATGCCTGCACCGTTATGCCTCGCAGCAGGACAAGCAGAAAGGTGAATATTTTGTTCATGGTTTTACTCTTGCCATAACCGCACAAAATCCTTTCTATCGTCCTATGTCCGAGAAAGACAGTCAGGAAGGATACGTCAACCTGTTCTTGCATCCGTTATTGGATATTTACAAAGACATGAGCCACTCCTACATCATCGAACTGAAATATGCCAAAGGAAAAGACAGTAGCGAACGGATAGAACAATTAAGGCGACAAGCCATTGAACAAGCTGAACGCTACGCTTCGAGCGAGTCTGTGCAGAAAGCGATAAGTCCTACCATGCTACATAAAATCATTGTTGTATACCGAGGCATGGAAATGGTTGTTTGCGAAGAATTGTAATCGATAAGAGGCAGTGTCTGCTCTTACAATGGAAGCATTCATTCGTCCGTTCTATCCACGTTTTCATCGAAAGTACAAAATTGTTCATTTGTAATTACAAAGATAAGATGCCATTTTTTCGATGATTTTTCGTATCAGTTTCTTCTGCATCAGCACATTACCATTCCAAATCATGAACAGTATATTACTGTAAATCAACGACATACTGTGTAAATAGATTCTAAATCCCCTTGAAACGGTTTGCCATTCTCCGCTGTCAAATTCGGCTTGACGTATACAGGTTGTTTTAATTCCTGTGCCATAGCTGTGGTCGCTTCCTTGCAAGAGAGCATAGCTGTGGCATATTTTGTCTGGCTGCGTTCGTTGCTTCGCCTAGGTGAAGAGGCGATTTCACTTTAGTGAACAGCCATTTTCACTAGGGTGGAATAGTTGCTTCACTTAGGTGGAATATCAAACGGAACGGAGTGAAGATACGATAGAAACAGGTTCTTATTACATACGCAACAAGGTTCAATAGCCGAAACAAACAGTATCCTGTCAGATATGAACTATGATGCCCACGAGTAGCCGGGAGGCAGTGAGGGGCTGACTCTACATCTTGTCCGCTGGTATTCCCGAATGCGAGCATTCCCAAAAACGGATTTGTTTCCCCACCGACATACCAATTGAAGGGGATTTGAGAGACTTTTACACCGGAAGTGATTAGTAATGTGCATTTTACTGTGACAGAGCGTTTTTGTGCTTTATGTATATCCTTATGCTAAAACCGAAATTTAAGTAAGAATAATCTATCAGAGGCTTTGTTTCTTCTTATTACGAATAACAGACATATCACTTTTATCAGTTCGAAGGAATCCCTGTCCTGTTTCTGTTAAGGAAAGCTGCCAATGTATTCCTGCTCACTTTCAATTTCCTCGCCATCTCCGCCTTACTGGTTCCCGCCTCCAGCATAGCCTTAATTTTTTCTTCTTTTCCCGTAAGTTTATATTTCGAGTTATGTCCTCCCATGGGACGTCCCAACTTTTGTCCGGAGGCGATTCTGCGTGCAAGTCCCTCACGGGTACGTTGGGAAATCAAGTCGCGTTCTATTTGTGCGGAAAGGGAAAAAGCGAATGCCAATATTTGAGATTGTATATTATTTCCCAGCTCATATTTCTCTTTCACCGTGAGCAGGATGACATTTTTCAACATACATGCATTCAGTATACTCATTACTTCCATCAATCTTCTTCCCAAACGAGAGATCTCCGACACAATCAATGTATCCCCTTTCTTTATTCTTTTCAATAGTACGCCAAGCTTTCTGTCTTTGGCTGACCGTGTTCCTGAAACCGTTTCTTCCACCCACACATCAATTTGGAAATCCCTTTGTTTGGCAAAACGATTTATCTCGAACCGCTGGTTCTCTACAGTCTGTTTATCAGTTGAAACCCGAATATACGCATATATCATAGCTGCATCATTAAGTTTTTTATTGAATAAGGAACGCCAATCTAATTTATATTATCAGAGGAGGAAAGTTTCACCGGATCTTATTGAGGTTTTCTAAGAAGAATTAAGTATCTCCAACTATTCAAGCTCAAAAAACAGACAAATCTGCTTAATCCTTGTCTTTACAAGATAAAACGATTGTCCAATAGAATGAAAAAATTGTCTATAACAATAGTATAAAATACTGATAATCAATATTATTATGTTGAAAATGGATTGATCATCTTTAAGACGATTTTCGCAGTATAATAGATTTTTCTTTTATCTACTTAATGGTTTGTTCACTTACTTTGCATCTGTTGACATAGTTGATACTGAAATAAAAAACACAGATATAGTATGAAAAACAAATTGCAAATAGTATGGAGCAGCATTGCTATAATAAGTGTATGCGCATGTAGCACACCTTATACACAACCTGATGCTCCTATCAAAGAAGTTCCTTTCACCCAAGTTCATTTAGATGATAATTTCTGGTCACCGCGGATTGAAACCAACCGCACCGTTTCCATCCCATCCGCTTTCAAAGAATGTGAAAAGAACGGCCGATTCGATAACTTTGCCATTGCGGGTGGTCTGATGAAAGGCGAGCATCGCGGTGACTTTTCTTTCGACGATACCGATCCCTATAAAATTATAGAAGGAGCTTCCTACTCGCTGGCCGTAAAATATGACGGGAAACTGGATCATTATCTGGACAGTGTAATCCATATCATAGCTACCGCACAGGAACCGGATGGTTATCTTACTACTTGTGTAACCAATCAATGTACCCGTTTATCCGGTTGGTGGGGCACGCACCGTTGGGAAAAAATCAACAGCCACGAACTTTATAACAGCGGTCATTTGTACGAAGCCGCCGTTGCTCATTATCGCGCCACCGGAAAACGTACATTATTGGATGTGGCTATCAAAAATGCCGATCTGGTATGTCAGGTCTTCGGACCCGGCGAAGGGCAGATCCATCGTCCCAGCGGTCATCCTATCGCCGAGATGGCTCTTGTCAAACTATATAAGGTGACAGGTGATGAGAAATATTTGCAGACGGCTAAGTATTTTGTAGAAGAAACCGGCAGAGGAACAGACGGACATAAACTGAGCGAATATAGTCAGGATCACAAGCCCATCCTGCAACAAGACGAGATAGTAGGTCATGCCGTCCGTGCCGGATATCTCTACTCCGGAGTGGCAGATGTAGCCGCTTTGACTCATGATACCGCCTATTTCAATGCCTTAACCCGTATTTGGGAAAATATGGCCGGCAAAAAACTCTTTATCACAGGCGGAATCGGTTCCCGCCCACAAGGTGAAGGATTCGGTCCGAACTATGAACTGAATAATCACACAGCCTATTGCGAAACCTGCGCCTCTATAGCCAATGTGTATTGGAATCATCGTATGTTTCTCGCTACGGGAGATGCCAAATATGCGGATGTGCTGGAACGCGCGTTGTATAACGGGGTCATTTCGGGCGTATCACTCAGCGGTGACAAGTTCTTCTATGACAATCCGTTGGAATCCATGGGGCAGCATGAGCGCCAACACTGGTTCGGATGTGCCTGCTGTCCGGGCAACATAACCCGTTTCATGGCTTCAGTACCTTATTATATGTATGCCACTCAAGGCAATGATGTGTATGTCAATCTCTTTATCCAAAGCAAGGCGGATATTGAAACGGAAAGTAATAAAATAAATGTGGAACAAACTACAGGCTATCCGTGGGACGGAAAGATAAGTATTGCCGTCACTCCCGAAAAAGAACAGGAGTTTGCTTTGCGTGTGCGTATCCCCGGATGGGCGCAAGACGCTCCCGTACCCACAGATCTCTACTCATTTACAGACAAGGCTCAGGCTTACAGCATTTCTGTGAACGGTTCCAAAGTCAATGCGAAGCAATATGACGGTTATGCCACCCTTGTACGCAACTGGAAAGCGGGTGATGTGGTTGAAATCAATCTTCCTATGGAGGTACGTCGTGTGAAAGCAAATGACCAAGTAGAGGATGACCGTGGCAAACTGGCTATAGAACGGGGTCCTATTATGTTCTGTCTGGAAGGACAAGACCAGGCCGACAGTACTGTATTCAACAAATTCATCCCCGACGGTACTCCGATGGAGGCTTCTTACGATGCCGGTTTGTTGAATGGCGTAATGGTGCTGAGCGGTACAGCTAAAGAAATTGACAGGAATGGTAAGGTAAAAGATGTTCCCTTCAAAGCAATTCCTTATTCTACATGGAACAACCGCGGTGCCGACCAGATGGCTGTATGGATTCCCGAAGCGGCCGAGTATGCCCGCCCCACTCCGGAAGCTACTATTGCCAGCAAA
>ENA-OURC01000377-OURC01000377.1-human-gut-metagenome-genome-assembly--contig:-NODE-377-length-16434-cov-3.99371_pt1 | contig 16434 bp, 12 predicted proteins | sample MGYA00243026_ERZ508738 | MGnify/ENA primary metagenome ERZ508738 (study PRJEB26277, sample SAMN04329806) | human gut metagenome | biome: human-associated habitat | host: Homo sapiens | place: USA...
GGTTTTACAAAAATGCAAGTACTTTTTTAAAAAAATTTTAAAAATTATAAAAATGACTTTAAAACACTAAGTACTCCGTTTTCCCAGTAAGGCGCACAGGTGTGTTTTGCGGCTGCGATAACTTCCTGGCGGGCATTTGACACGGCGTAGCTTATACCGGCATTTTGAAGCATCTCAATATCATTCAGATTGTCACCGAAACAGCATACCTCGTCCGGAAGCAGGTCGAATCGGTCTATTAGGTATGAGAGTGCAGTCCATTTGCTGACACCCTTTGCGTTGCAGTCTACCCATTCCTTGCCGGCGGCTGCCAGGTGAGCTTTTTTATTCCATGCCGGAATGAAAACCGGTGTACACAGCTCTTCGCATTTGTCGGGATGAAAAACAGTGAATTTGATGATGTCATTTCTGTCAAGCCTTGTGATGTCATCAACCTCACGCATCTCAAAGCCGTATGAATCACGAAGCAGGTGAAAGACTGGGCTGCCACCATCCTCTGCAAAGCAGAAATCAGGAGTAGCAGCAAAGTAATCGCATGCAGGCAGCTCATCGCGGACCATCTGGCACATGCCCTTCCATATATCCTCGTCCATAGGATAGGTTTTTAGGATTTCCTTTGGAGTGCGCACGACTGTTCCTCCGTCTGTTATATACAAAAGCTTGTGCTTTATCGGAGCAAACAGCTTAAATTCGCTTGAAAACTGTCTGCCGGAACAGACTACAAATATTATTCCTTTGTCTATGAGCCTGTCGATGACAGACATGTACTCAGGATCTATGAGCAGTGAGCCGTCCTTTACAAGTGTTCCGTCTATATCTGTTGCTATTAGTTTTATCATTATTTATCTCCCCAGGCGTATATCTTTTGAATATTCAACTATATCATTATAAGAAATTATAATCTCATATGCAAGGGACTTATAGTGTATTTATTACTGTTTGTGAAAGAAAAAAAAGAACAAAAAAACAGAATATATTGAAAGTTTCCTGCTCATATTGTATAGTAGTAATACTGGCTTCATCTTCAATGCGTTGAAGCAATGAAAACTAAGGGGACGATATTTACTATGATAGTAGCACTTATTGAAAAAGTTTATTCTTTCTTGTGGGGAGATCTGATACACATTCCACTGCCCGGCGGTGGGAGCGTGGGAATCTCACTGCTCATAATTCTTTTGATTCCGACAGGAATTTATTTCACTGTAAGGACAAGACTTTTACCAATCAGAATGTTTCCGGACATGATAAAGGCGCTGACAGGTAAAAAGGAAAATAAGGACAGCCTGTCCACGTTCCAGACACTCATTGTCTCTACGGCGACGAGAGTGGGCATGGGTAATCTGGTTGGTGTTGTGGCTGCCATATCAGTGGGAGGCGCAGGTGCGGTTTTCTGGATGTGGATAACAGCCATTATAGGTTCATCCACGGCTTTTGTGGAGGCTACACTGGCACAGCTTCACAAGGAGCCGGATCCATTGTACTCAGGCTATCGTGGAGGTCCGGCGTATTACATACACCATTACTTTGAGGATAAATCAGGCAAAAAGAAAAAACATGTTATTATAGCTGTTTTGTTTGCTATATCCGGACTAATCTGCTGGTGTGGCATAAGTCAGGTGATCAGCAATTCTGTCACATCGTCATTTGAAAATGCATTTGGCGTACCACCTATTTATACTACAATAATTCTGGTGGCAGTGGCTGCTGTAATAGTGCTTAGGAAAAATGCTACGGTAAAGGTGCTTGACATAGTTGTTCCTATCATGGCGGTGTGCTATTTTGCCATAACCATTTTTATCATAATTAAAAATATAGGCATGATGCCATCGGTTTTTTCAAGGATATTTGAGGAAGCCTTCGGTATCAGGCAGGTGGCTGCGGGAGGCTTTGGAGCGGTGCTCATGAACGGTGTAAAGAGAGGTCTTTTTTCAAATGAGGCAGGCTCAGGCTCAGCTCCATGCGCTGCAGCGGCGGCAGAGTGCGATACTCATGTAAAGGCAGGACTGACGCAGGCGCTCGGTGTATTTATAGATACGATAGTGATTTGCAGCTGTACGGCAATGATCATGCTCACTGCACCGGAGAATATAGTGGCAGGAAAAGAGGGCATGGATTTATTACAGTCAGCTATGAGGTATCATCTTGGAGATTTTGGAGTTATTTTTATAGCAGTCACATTGTTTTTATTCAGCTTTTCCACCTTCCTTGGTATACTTTTTTATGCAAGGAGTAATGTTGCGTACCTGTTTGGGGATAACTGGATTTCACAGACCATGTATAAGGTGTTGGCTCTTGTTATGCTGTTTGTAGGCGGTATCGCGGCATACACATTTGTCTGGGATCTCGGAGATGTAGGAATCGGCCTTATGACTATATTCAATACAGGTATTCTCTATCTGATGGGTGGACAGGCAATAAAGGAGCTGCGAGTCTTTGAGGAGAGTAATAAAGCACAAAGCAATAGTCAATGCTCACAGCAGGGTGATAACGTAACGCAATAACAATAGGAGATATATAAATATGAAAAGAGAATCATTTAAATCACGTCTGGGATTTATACTGGTAAGTGCAGGATGCGCTATAGGCATAGGCAATGTATGGCGTTTTCCGTATGTGACAGGTCAAAACGGTGGCGGTATTTTTGTACTGTTTTACCTTATATTTCTGGTATGCATGGGACTTCCGGTGCTTACGATGGAGCTTGCTGTAGGCCGAGCCAGCAGAAAAAGTGCTGTGATGAGCTACAAGGCTCTTGAGAAAGAGGGCAGTAAATGGCATATTCACGGATGGATAGCCATGCTTGGCTGCTACATGCTCATGATGTATTACACAACAGTCTCAGGCTGGATGGTTGCGTATTTCTTTAAATTCCTAAAGGGAGATTTTACATCAGGCATGAATACTGATGACACGGCAGCTGCATTTGGAAACATGCTTGCAGACCCCAAGCAGATGGCTTTCTGGATGATAGTTACGGTTGTGCTTGGCTTTTTGGTGTGCAGCCGTGGTCTGCAGAATGGGCTTGAGAAAATCAGTAAATTTATGATGAGTGCTCTGCTCTTGCTTATCATTGTCCTTGCGGTGCACAGTATCACACTTTCAGGGGCTTTGGAAGGAGTGAAATTCTATCTTGTTCCAAATCTGGATGCGGTCTCTGAAATTGGAATAAAGAATGTAATAACAGCAGCCATGAATCAGGCGTTTTTTACGCTGAGTCTGGGTGTGGCCGCAATGGAGATATTCGGCAGCTATATGGGAAAGGACTGCACTCTTGCAGGTGAGGGTGCCAAAATATGTGCTCTTGATACATTTGTAGCTATAATGTCAGGCCTTATCATTTTCCCGGCTTGCTTCAGCTATGGGGTGGAGGTAGACGCAGGACCAAGCCTTATCTTTATCACTTTGCCAAATGTGTTTGTAAATATGCAGGGAGGCCGCATATGGGGCTGTCTTTTCTTCTTGTTTATGACCTTTGCCAGCTTTTCAACCGTTATTGCGGTATTTGAGAATATCATGTCGTTTGCCATTGATATGTTTGGCTGGTCCAGAAACAAGGCTGCGCTAATAAATGGTGTGATAATACTTATTGCAAGTATGCCGTGTGTACTTGGATACAATGTGTGGAGCAATCTGCACCTCATAGGAGGCAGGGATGTGCTTGACAGCGAGGACTTTATGGTAAGCAATCTGCTTCTTCCGATTGGCTCACTGGTTTATCTGCTTTTTTGTGTGACAAAGTGGGGCTGGGGCTTTGATAAGTATATAGATGAGGCAAATACAGGAGCAGGACTTAAGATTTCAAGGAAGCTTAAGCCGTATTTTCAGTTCATACTGCCGCTTTTAATTTTGTTTATTTTTATACAGGGATTGATATAGTTACGTATTTTTTGGAAATCAGACAGGAGAGTGTAAAATATGTTAGATCAGAATACCTTTATAGAGACAGTGCAGAGCGTGGCCGAGATTATCAGGACATCAGCGGAGCCGATAGGCAGAGATGAAATCATGTCTTATTTTAAGGATATGGAGCTTAATAAGGCGCAGGAGGATATGGTATTTGAATTTCTCATCACACCGCATGAGCAGGAGAATGAGAGTGCAGGCGATTATGAGGATGAATCACATGAGGACGAATCGTCTGAAAATGCTGCATTAAACAATGTAATATACTCAGAAGGCGATTCGATGGATGCCATAGCAGGTGGGAAAAATAATATAGATAAGCAGGATAATGAAGCTGAGCCTGACATAGATGAGGACAGCCTCATACCGGATTCACCTATGTTTAGGATGTATCTTGAGGAACTTGAAGAGATACCTGATTACACAAAGGCCGAGCAGGATGATATGTACAAAAAGCTGCTCGCAGGTGATGAGAGTGTGATACACACTATATCAAATTTCTGGCTCAAAAGTGTGCTTGCCATGGCAAAGAAGCTTGCCGTTACATCAGAGGGCTTTGAGGACGTAGTACAGGAGGGAAACATGGGACTTTTCATGTGCCTTACTGAGCTCTGCGGCTGCGGGGATGAGATAGATGTGGAAAAAGAGCTTTTGGATGCCATAGAGGAGTCTATGAAAGAGTGTATCAGGGAGCAGACCGGTGAGGATGAGAGCGAGAATACTGTTGTAGGAAAGGTTTCATTAGTAAACCGTGCAGTGGAGAAACTAAAATCCGATAAGGGTTTCGAGCCGAGTCTTAGTGAGCTTTCAGGCTACACCGGCGTGGATGAGGAGGAGCTTGAAAAGCTTTTAGAGCTTATCAAAAAGGCTGATGTGGAGAAAAATAAACAGGACAGTAAATAATCTGTGGCATTTGTAGATTTGTGTCATATATTAAACCATACCTGAATATATGAAAGGATGGAAAATATATGGCACGATTTACTAATCAGGCACAGCTTCGTTATGGCAACAATGTAGCCAATTCAAATATAGTAGTCGGAGAAATACTGGAGGTGCTTTCTGCTACGAAAACAGCAGTCAAAAACACCTATAATCAAAACGATACAATAACCTATGTGGTGAGCATCGTAAACTCCGGAAATACCGCAATAAACGGTCTGACACTTTCTGACAATCTAGGTGCTTATACCTTTAACACCAACACTCTTGTACCATTAACCTATGTGAATAACACCGCAAAATACTATACAAACGGCACACTCCAGGCAGCGCCTGCAGTAACCCAGGGACCGCCTCTTAGCATAACAGGCATAAATGTCCCTGCAGGTGGCAATGCAACTGTCATCTATGAGGCAGCGTTAAATGAGTATGCTCCTCTTGGCATAGAGGCTGCAGTTACAAACACCGCTACAGTTAGCGGCACCGGAATCACTCCGGTCACAGCAACAGAGACAGTAAATGCCGAGGCTGCACCAAATCTTGCAATTACTAAGTCAGTAAGCCCTGTTCCTGTGACGGAAAACGGTACACTGACCTATACCTTCAGGATTCAAAACTACGGAAGCGTTGCGGCAACCAATACCACAGGCGTGGTTATAACAGACACATTTGCTCCGGTTTTGAACAATCTTACAGCCGCATTAAACGGCACAGCCTGGACTGCAGCTACAGATTACACTTACAATGAGGCGACAGGCACATTTTCGAGCACTGCAGGTGCAATCACCGTTCCGGCGGCAACATACACACAGGATAGTACAACCGGAGCGTGGGTTGTCACACCGGGTGAGAGCACACTTGTCATCACCGGAACAGTGTAGCAGCAGAGATGATTAATACGGTTTAAGAATTGTTTAATTTAAGGGATAAAAGTTGAAATATTGATACTAAATATGTAAAATATATATAGCTATTTATGAATAAGATGATGAAGATGATCATCGGCAGTTTAAAATGATTAACCGGGGGATAAGACAAATGAATAATGCACAGTTAGTGATAGACGAAGTAAAAAAGGCAGTAAAGGGCAAGGATGATTGTATCATCAAGGCATTTGCTGCCTTTTTGGCAGGTGGACATATACTGCTTGAGGATGTGCCGGGAGTGGGAAAGACTACGCTTGCAGTAGCTTTTTCAAGGGCTATGGCGCTTGTGAATCACAGAGTACAGTTCACTCCGGATGTGCTGCCTGCTGATATACTTGGCTTTTCTATGTATCAGAAGCAGACCGGAGAGTTTGTGTACCGCGAGGGTGCCGTGATGTGTAATCTGTTTCTGGCAGATGAGATTAACAGAACAAGTCCCAAAACACAGTCTGCGCTCTTGGAGGTTATGGAGGAAGGAAATGTCACTGTGGATGGAATAAGCAGGAAGGTCCCGGAGCCGTTTATAGTGATGGCCACTCAAAATCCAAAGGGCAGCGCCGGTACACAGCTGTTGCCGGAGTCACAGCTTGATAGGTTTATGATATGTATGAGCATGGGATATCCTTCACATGAGGCTGAGATGGATATCGCAAAGGGCAAAAGTGTGAAGGCTGATGAGTATACGATAAAGCCTGTTATGAATGCACAGGGACTTGTTGAGATGCAGGGAGAGGTTGAGCAGGTGTTTATACATGACAGCATTTATTCGTACATTGTGGATCTGGTTGATGCGACAAGGACAAGTCCGTATATTGAGCTTGGAGTGAGTCCTAGAGGTACGATTGCGTGTGTTAGGATGGCAAAGGCGTATGCGTATCTGAGAGGGCGAAGCTATGTTATACCATCTGATGTGGTTTCTGTATTTGCGGATGTGACAAAGCACAGAATCGTGCTTAATACCAAGGCGAGAGTATCACATGTATCAGAGCTTTCAGTGATAGATGAGATACTAAAGGCTGTTAAACAGCCGACAACTTATGTGAAAAAGGCAGGTAATCGTGATTAGTTTTTTGATAGGAATAATTACTGCGGCTGTAGTTTTTTATATGTCGATGATATACGGTAATGCTGCGCTGGCACTGCTTGGCTGCTTTATGTGTGTGTTTATGGTGCTGACATTTATAGCATTGCTTGTAAAGGCGCACCGGGCAGTGGCAGCTATAAACATTCCGATAGCTATCGCCACACAGGGCGAGACTATCAGGGTGAGTCTTTCCTGCCGGCTGAAGGAGGCAGGCTTTGATGGTGTAAAATACCGTGTAACGGTGAAAAATAATTTATCCGGCGAAAAAAGTACAAAATGGCTGTCAGGAGGCAGTGATTTTTTGTACAGCGTAAATCTATGCGGCAATTATGAATTTGAGCTTGTAAGGATAAAGCTATATGATTTTTCAAGGCTTTTTTATGTCACGAAAAGAGTTAAAAAATATGCAAATGTTGAGGTGATGCCGCAGATTGATGAGATTCCTGTGAGGATAACGGACAGAGTGAGAAATTTCTTTGGGGATTCTGATATTTATGATGATTTAAGACCGGGATATGATCCGTCTGAGATGTTTGATGTCAGAGAGTTTCAAAACGGTGACAGGCTGCAGAGTGTGCACTGGAAGCTTTCTGCAAGGACTGATGAGCTGATGGTAAAGGAGAACAGCCTGCCAAAGGCATGTGCGGTGGCCATAGTAGCAGATTTAAGGGGGATAAAGAAAGGCAGACAGGCGGATGCTTTTATGAAGCTTCTTGTCTCACTTTCCTTTTCGCTTATGGATCAAAAATGCTCTCATTATGTGGCGTGGTATGATACCGCCATAAACGATATTGTGAGAGCCAGAGTGGATGACGAGGAGGGCTTTTACATATTTTTGAACAGTTTTCTTAAAATAAAGCCGGATACAAAGAACGATGCGCTTTTTTTGTATGAGGAAAAGTACCGGGCAGAAAAGCTTGTGTGTCTGCTTAGCGTGGACGGAAGACCTCAGATAAAAAGGGGAGAGGAGATAGTTGGCAGAGCGGATGAAAAAAACGAGATTGTCATTTAGGAAAAGCAGATGGCAGAGATCTGATACAAATGAGATAAAGCCTGATTATAATAATGCATTTACAGTGCTTGGCGTCCTGCTTACTGAACTTGCCAATGCAGCTGCAGCAGTACTTCTTACGGTGTGTGCAGTGTCTGTTGTGAATACGACCGTTTCACATGTGAGATGCCCATATTATGTGTATGTGTGGCTGTTTATTTTTTCGGTGATAAGCGGCTTTATAAACAGGCTTACATCGCTTGACACAAGAAAATGGGTGCGCCATGCGATAAATACGACGCTGCTGCTTGTATTTCAGCTTGGAGCGTTTATTGCAAACTGGCAGGCTGCAGAGCATATAAAAAACGGCTTTTTGTATGTAAAGGGCAGGTATCTTGAGATGATAAATGTGTACTATGGCACTTCATTTGTCTGTCCAAAGGGCGATAAAGCCTTTGCGGGGGCATTTGTTGGCTTTGTATCGTTTATAGTTATGCTTTTGCTGGTGACACTGGCGGTTCAAATTAAAAGAAGACGCATGCTCACATTATTTCCAACGCTTATGCTTGTGGTACAGCTGTGCATAGGCAAAAGCCCAAGTGTCAGCGAGGTCGTTATGCTCACACTGTGTACACTCTGGTGTCTTATCGCAGATGGCAACGCACGCACAGTGGCAGGATATGATGCAAATGGCAGTGCACAGGGCAATGAGGCTTTAAGGATAGCGGCGGCGTTTTTATACATGGCGGCGGTGTCTGCAGTACTTTTCATATGTGTATTTTCATTTAAACCTCTTGCTGATACACTTGCCGATAAAAAGCCACAGATGCTTGCCTTTCAAAAGGATTTGGAGGGCAGCGTAAAATCATTCTTCAGCGTGGGAATTGATTTACAGGATGGCACGGTTAGTAATCACTATCCTAGCTACAGTGAAAAAACAGTGATGACGATAGAAGCAAAGGCAGGAGTACCTTCTAATATTTATCTGAGAAGCTTCTACGGTGATACCTATGAAAATGGCAGATGGATTAAAAAGTCTGATTTTTCCGGGATGGAAAAAGAGTATCATGATGCTTCAAGGATGACAGCCTGGCAGACTACAATCGGATTAGCCACGCTGCTTGATGGTTATTATGATGATGAGACCAATCCGGCCACCGAAAAGTATACAATCACGATGGAGAAGCTTTCCACCAAATATACCTATTTGCCGTACTGTATTGACCCATACAGTATAGATGCCAAGGGTGATATAGATTTTGACGAAGACTTTTTTATTACAAAGGATAAAGGAACAAAGACTATCGAGGTGTCGGCGTGTCCAGGCTTTTTCGATGGTAGTCTGGAAATGTCTATCCTTGAGCCGGAGCAGCCTCTTGAGGTCAACAATGATTTTTATGCGGCATACAATAATTATGTAATGGAAAACTATACTGCAAAGCAGGGCGGTGACGGGATTGTTGCAAAAGATGCGAAGCTGCTTCTTAGGACAGGACAGCTCACAAGCAATATGATGTACACAGGCTATATAAGAGAAAATGATGCCAACAGGATTGCGGCAGCACAGCTGGTGCAGCAGTTTCTGACATCGAAAGCTTTTAAGTACAGCAAAAATCCTCCTTCCACAGGCGGTAAGGATGTAGTTGAAAATTTTCTCTCAAATAGCAGACAGGGCTTTTGTGTGCATTTTGCATCGGCTGGCACGATGATACTCAGACAGATGGGCGTTCCATGCCGCTATGTAAGCGGATACTGTGCAAAGGAGGACAGCTTCAAATCCGGTAAAAATGATGAGGATATATGTGAGGTGAAGGATTCGCAGTCGCATGCCTGGGTTGAAATATATCTGGATGATTTCGGATGGATTCCGGTGGAGATGACACCGGGATATTTTGAGTATGTGACAGGTGAGAATCCGTTTGACTATATTGGTGTCAACGGAAAGAAAACAAACACCGGTGCTGCTTATAATGATAGTGAGCATATGAATGATACTGCGGCAGATGAAGATGCTGCAAATGAAGATACAAAAAATACAGATGCAGAAAATGATGACACAGCAAAAGATGATACATCAAAAGCTGCAGCAAACAGTACATCAGGTGATGGCAGTGAGAAGGCTTATGGTTCACAGTCAGGTGCGGATAAACGTACAGATGCTCAGAACTCAAAAACGAGACTTCATATACCACCGGTGATTTTAAAAACCTCACTCTGTGTGATTTTTCTGACTGCACTTACAGCCATCATAGTTTATATCAAAAGGCGAAGAAATATTTTGTGGGAAGCAAGACTTGCAAAAAGGGTGAAAAAAGGCCGTTACAGCAGGGCAGCAATAATGATAAACAACCGCATCTACAAAGGACTGGGACATCCTTCAAAGAACAGGACAGATGAGCTTTATCTGGCTAACCTGAAGGAAAAATACTGCGGACCGGATTATTGCGGAATCCACTGGGACGAGTACATGCGCATCATACAAAAGGCTGTGTATTCATCAGAGGGCATCACGGGGGAAGAATGCTTTATGGTGATGGAAACATGGAGGCGTCTGGAGAAAAAAGACATTAGACATAATTCACAAAAAAACATGTATAAAAACAGCATGATTAACAAAAAATAAATTCGTTGGGAAAATTGTGTTGAAATAATAAGGCTTCTGTGATATAAACTTAAGCAGACGTGTTACTTTTAGGGAGGCATTTGTCGTACATAACTTTTAACAGGGTTAGTGTATGATAAGTGCCTCCTTTTTGTCGCTGGAGCAAAAAAGAATGATAGGTGCAAATCGGTACATACCCTGCATTTATAGGAGGAAAAGCTCATGAAAGACAAAATTTTTGGTGTCCTGCAGAGAGTAGGACGAAGCTTCATGCTTCCAATCGCAATCCTTCCGGTAGCAGGCTTGCTTTTAGGACTCGGAAGCTCATTCACCAACACCACAACAATTGAGACCTATGGTTTACAGTGGCTGCTCGGAGATAAGACTATACTCCATGCACTTCTTGTAATCATGAATGCGGTCGGAAGTGCCATATTCGATAACCTTCCGCTCATTTTTGCGGTCGGAGTAGCAATCGGAATGGCAAAGAAGGAAAAAGAGGTATCAGCACTTTCAGCAGTCATAGCTTACTTTGTTATGAATGTATCAATCAATGCGATGCTCAAGATTTCCGGAAAAATCCTTGCAGACGGAAGCATTGCAAAGGATGTGCTTGATGGAACCATCACATCAGTATGTGGTATCCAGTCATTGCAGATGGGTGTGTTTGGCGGAATTATTGTAGGACTGGGAGCGGCAGCACTGCACAACCGTTTCTACAGGATTGAGCTGCCGAATGCATTGTCATTTTTCGGTGGAACAAGATTTGTGCCTATCATATCAACAGTGGTATACCTTTTTGTAGGAATCTTAATGTATTTTATCTGGCCGACAGTGCAGAACGGAATCTATGCACTCGGCGGAGTGGTAACAGGAACAGGATATTTCGGAACACTTCTCTTTGGTATCATAAAGAGAGCACTTATTCCATTCGGACTGCACCATGTATTTTACATGCCGTTCTGGCAGACAGCAGTCGGTGGAACGATGGAGGTTGCAGGACATATGGTTGAGGGTGGACAGAACATCTTCTTCGCACAGCTTGCTGACTCTGCAAACATCGCACATTTCAGTGCCGATGCCACAAGATATTTCTCGGGAGAGTTCATTTTCATGATTTTCGGTCTTCCGGGAGCAGCACTTGCAATGTATAAATGTGCAAAGCCGGAAAAGAAAAAACAGGCAGGAAGCCTTTTACTTTCTGCAACACTTGCATGTATGTTTACAGGAATAACAGAGCCTCTTGAGTTCTCATTCCTTTTCGTAGCACCGGCTCTCTTTGCAGTACAGGTAGTGCTCGCAGGAAGCGCATACATGATAGCACATATTTTAAACATCGCTGTAGGACTTACTTTCTCAGGAGGATTACTTGATTTCTTCCTGTTTGGTATATTGCAGGGAAATGAAAAGACAAGCTGGATGCTCGTGATTCCGGTGGGAATAGTATATTTCTTACTGTATTACTTTATTTTCAGCTTCCTTATAAAGAAGTTTGATTTCAAGACTCCGGGCCGTGAGGATGACGATACAGAGACAAAGCTCTACACCAAGGCAGATGTAAATGAAAGAAAAGCTGCTAAGGATACAAAAGCTTCTGACGACAAAGCGACTGTAGACGAGCTCTCGCAGACTATATCACGGGGTCTCGGCGGCAAAGCCAATATCTCAGATGTGGACTGCTGTGCAACAAGGCTTCGTATCACAGTAATTGACCCAGAAAAGGTAAACGATGCGCTTCTTAAATCAACAGGAGCATCAGGAGTCGTGCACAAGGGACAGGGCGTACAGATTATCTATGGACCAAGAGTAACAGTGATTAAATCAGATTTAGAGGATTATCTTGCGAGCGTGACAGAGGAGCATTTCGAGGATGATGCAGCAGAAAATAATACAGCAGACGCGTCAAAGACAAAAGATTCAAACACCTCTTCTGATAAAGCACAGGATTCGGATGTTGAATCAGAGCCGACAAGTACAGTTATCATCTCAAGCCCTATGACAGGAATAGCAGCAGACCTCTCAACAGCGCCGGACGAGGCCTTCGCCGGCAAAATGATGGTTGACGGAGCAGTAGTCACACCTGAGGAGGGGGTAGTTGTAGCACCTGAGGATGGAACTGTTTTATTCGTTTTTGATACAAAGCATGCTTTGGGATTTACAACCGACTCAGGAATTGGTATGATAATCCATGTAGGAATTGATACAGTAAAGCTCGAGGGTAAAGGCTTTGACGTACAGGTTGAGGCAGGATGCCATGTTAATAAGGGCGATGTGCTCATGAAGCTTGATCTTGACTACTTAAAGGCGAACGCACCATCAGTTACTACTCCTGTCATCTGCACATAGCTAAAAGATAATCAGAAAATCCGTCTCATCACAGAGGGACCGACTAAGGCAGGAGAGCCTCTCTACGCAGTTGACACCTACGAGAAGTAATTCACACTTCATGATAATTGAATTGTCCGGTTATGTTAATAATAAATAGTTCGTATAAATTATCAGGAGTACATTAATAAATGTCAGAGGAATGATATGTACAGAATCACAAAGGTCTTAAATCACAATACAGTGCTTGCGGTAAAGGACAAGAGCGCAAGAGAATATCTTATAGTCGGAAAGGGTGTGGGTTTTGGAAAGAAAATCACACAGTCTGTCGAGCCAACGGAAGAGGATTCACTGTATGAGCTGACCCAGACAAGGGACAGAGGTCCGGCAAAGGACATAGTAAAATCCATCGAGCCGGAGTATCTTGAGATTGCAAACACACTGCTCGATAATGCAGAGCATGAGTTTGGTCATATAGACAGAAGCATATTGTTTCCTATGGCAGATCATATAGCATTTGCTGTAAAGCGTATGGAAAACAAAGAACAGATCAGCAATCCTTTAAACGATGACATCCGTGTGATGTTTTATAGGGAGTACAAGATAGCTGAGAATATACGCCATATACTAAAGGATAAAAAACAAATTGATATAATTGATGATGAGATCGGCTACATTACTCTTCATATTCATACATCCTTAAACAATTCAAAGGTATCGGATGCCATGGAGATGGCGGCAGCAGTTCGAAAATGCGCCACATTTATAGAGGAAAAGATTGGAAAGCACATAGATGTCACTACTATGGCCTACAACCGCCTCATGAACCATATCCGCCACATGGTATCAAGAGCCGCGACCGGAGAAAAATTAAAGGTTGATCTCAATCAGTTTATCGAGAAAAATTATCCGGAGTCATTCGCACTGGCAGGTGATATATGTAAGGAGCTTGGAAAGGACTTAAATCATGAGTTTTTGGACAATGAGACAGGCTACCTTGCCATACATATCGAGCAGATTAAGTGTGATGAGATGGTAAGTGAATAATAAAATGTGAAAACCTTCCTGCACATTAGGTTATGTACAAATCTCTTGCAATGTGGTACACTACATAGTTGTATCAACAAACATCCGATACACAAAATACATATGAAATCAATTTAAAGGAGATATATATACCATGAAACCAGGCATCGTCGGACTTCCAAACGTCGGAAAGTCTACATTATTCAACTCACTCACAAAGGCAGGAGCGCTTTCAGCAAACTATCCTTTTGCTACAATCGACCCAAACATAGGTATTGTTTCAGTGCCTGACGAGAGAATCGTAAAGCTCGGAGAGCTCTATCACACAAAGAAGGTTACACCTGCAACAATCGAATTTGTTGATATCGCAGGTCTTGTGAAGGGAGCCAGTAAGGGTGAGGGACTTGGAAACCAGTTCCTTGCAAATATCCGTGAGGTAGATGCAATCGTACACGTAGTGCGCTGCTTTGAGGATACAAACATTATCCATGTAGATGGCTCTGTAGATCCTGCAAGAGATATCGAGACAATCAATCTTGAGCTTATTTTCTCGGATGTTGAGATTCTCGACAGGCGAATTGCAAAGATTGCAAAGCAGGCAAGAATGGACAAGACACTTGCAAAGGAGCTTGAGCTTGTTGAGGCAGTAAAGGCTCATCTTGAGGACGGAAAGATGGCCAGAACCTTTGAAGTGCCTGATGATGAGGATGCACAGCTTTGGTTCAAGGGATATAATCTCCTTACAGCAAAGCCTACCATCTACGCAGCAAACGTATCAGAGGACGACCTCGCAGATGACGGCGCAAGCAATCCGCATGTTGCAAAGGTAAGAGAAATGGCAAAGGAAGAGGGCGCAGAGGTATTTGTTATCTGTGCACAGATTGAGCAGGAGCTTGCAGATCTCGATGAGGACGAAAAGAAGGAGTACCTTGAGGATTTAGGTGTTGAGTCAAGCGGTCTCGATAAGCTTGTAGCAGCCAGTTATTCACTTCTCGGACTTATTTCCTTCCTCACAGCAGGAGAGGATGAGTGCCGTGCATGGACTATAAAGAAAGGTACAAAGGCACCACAGGCAGCCGGCAAGATACATACTGATTTCGAGCGTGGCTTCATCAAGGCGGAGGTAGTCAACTATCAGGATCTTCTCGACAATGGAAGCCTTGCAGCCGCAAGAGAAAAGGGCATCGTAGGCATGGAAGGAAAAGAGTACGTTGTTAAGGACGGAGATGTAATTCTTTTCAGATTTAATGTATAATTTTATGAATAAAACGCTTTTATAAGCACAAAATCAAAAAGATACGCATAAGATAGACCAAGGGAGGTCTGTTTTATGCGTTTTCTGGATTTATGCGAAAAAGAGGTTGTGAGTGTGGAAGAGGGCAGATATATCGGGCATGTGCGTGACCTTGAGTTTGACCCGGTCTGTGGCAAAATCTGTGCGATTATCGTGCCGGGACCGGGAAAATATATGGGAATATTTTGCAGGGATTACGAATATTGTATTCCATGGGTTAAGATTGTGAAAATTGGACCCGACATAATATTGGTGAATATATGTGAGTCTGATATGCGGCGTAAGCTGTTATGATAGTATAAAAGGAAACTATTCAGTGACATTGAAAAAAGTGCTAAAAAAGTCAAAATCAGTACAAAACATATTGACAATGAAAATTAGTATAGATATACTAAAATATGTATAGGTCTTTTTAAATACAGATGATGATTTGAAGTATTATAATGAGAAACATAGATATTTTGCTTCTTCATATTATATGATATCTACGGAGGGTACAGCATGAAGTGTCCATTTTGCAGTAGTGACAACACAAGGGTAATAGACTCAAGACCGGCTGATGACAACAGCTCTATCAGGCGCAGAAGGCTGTGCGATGATTGCGGCAAGCGTTTCACTACATATGAGAAGGTGGAGACAATCCCACTCATCGTTATAAAAAAGGATAACAACAGAGAGCAGTATGACCGCTCCAAGATTGAAAAGGGCGTGCTTCTTGCATGTCACAAGAGACCGATTTCAGCAGATACAATCTCAAAGCTTGTAGATGAGGTCGAGATAGAAATCTTTGCCAGAGAGGAAAAGGAAATCTCTACATCACTCATCGGAGAGCTGATTATGGACAAATTAAAGGAGCTTGATGCGGTAGCATATGTGAGGTTTGCGTCAGTTTACAGAGAGTTTAAGGACGTCAACACATTTATGACAGAGCTTAAAAAGATGCTTGACACCAAATAGTGTTTATGCAGCAGGCAGCCTTGAATGAACAGATTAACAGGGAGACAGAGAATTTTATACTATGAGTTTTTTATACCCGGGAGAGTACATTGACTCGACATACAGCATAGATTTTGATAAATTATATAAGGAGGGCTACAGGGGCATTATTTTTGATATCGACAACACCCTTGTGACTCATGGTTCGCCTGCTGATGAGCGGGCGATTGCTTTGTTTAAGCACCTTAAGGAGCTTGGTTTTTCGTGCCTTGTGCTCTCAAACAACAAAGAGCCGCGTGTGAAGAGCTTTGCTAAGCAGGTTGGGATAAAGTATATCTACAAGGCAGGAAAGCCCAAGCCATCAGGCTATCGTACAGCAATGGAGAGGCTTGGCACAGATACGAA
>ENA-OURC01000397-OURC01000397.1-human-gut-metagenome-genome-assembly--contig:-NODE-397-length-15931-cov-4.22014_pt1 | contig 15931 bp, 10 predicted proteins | sample MGYA00243026_ERZ508738 | MGnify/ENA primary metagenome ERZ508738 (study PRJEB26277, sample SAMN04329806) | human gut metagenome | biome: human-associated habitat | host: Homo sapiens | place: USA...
CCGAGGTGGTCGAGGCCCGTGCCCAGGCCATGTCGATCAAACTGGATGCAGCGGACCTGACGCCCGAGAAGCTGGCCGAGTTCCAGCAGGCGCAGCAGAAGGTGGGATCGGCTCTGGGGCGCCTGATCGCCGTAGCGGAGCAATATCCCGACCTGAAGGCCAACCAGAATTTCCTGGAGCTGCAAGCCCAACTGGAAGGAACGGAAAACCGGATCGCCGTGGCCCGCACACGCTTCAACGATGCGACCCGGCAGTATAACGTGACGATCCGCCGCTTCCCTGCCAACCTGATCGCCGGCATGTTCGGCTTCGATCAGAAAGCCTATTTTGCGGCCGAGGAAGGTGCGCAGACCGTACCGGAGGTGAAGTTTTGAGATTCCGGCCTGTGAACGGCGGTGCGGCGATCCTGAAAGGTCGCCGCACCGCGTTATGTGTCGAGGTCGTAAATGGGATTTCGCCGGTCCTCCGAAGGCTTCGGCCGTGGTGCGAACCCTTTTTTGCCGCAAGGAGGTATTGATAAAAATTTCGGGGATCGCGGTTAAAATACCCGATAAATTTTTGTACTTTTGTTCCTTGAATTATCATGGATAATTGTGACCATACCTTATGTTAAGCGTTTTATTCTACCTTTTCCTGTTCGTTATCTGCACTTTTTTTCTGGTATTGTCCGCCGTGGCGTTGCTTTTGACGTGGCCTTTCGACAAATCCCGGAGGATCGTGCACGAACTGTCCCGGATACTGGTCCGTATTTTCTATGCAGTTCCGCCTCTGTGGAAGTTCCGGGTTACCGGCAGGGAGTATATCGACCGTCGCAAACCGTACGTTATCGTGGTCAATCACCAGGCCGGCCTGGATATTCCGACCCTCTATTTCGTACCGCTCAACTTCCGGTGGGTTTCCAAGCGGGAAGTTTTCAAGGTGCCGTTTTTCGGCCAGTTCCTTTTGCTGCACGGGGATATCTGCATCAACCGGGGACATGCTACGGCCGCGATGGAGAAGGTGATCCGCGACGGAAAGCTGTGGCTTTCGCGCGGGGCTTCGGTGGCGATCTTTCCGGAGGGCACGCGTTCGCACGACGGCGAAATCTATCGTTTCAAGGCGGGGGCTTTCACGCTGGCGCGCGAAGCGGGCGTCGAAATTCTGCCTGTGGTGCTCGACGGTACGACCACGATGATCGGCCGCAACGGGATGTTCAACTGGCGCAATAAATTGACGGTAAGTATTCTGCCGCCGGTGAGCGCCGAACGGGTCGCCGCTGCCGATCCGAAGGAGCTGATGGAGCAGGTGCGGGCTTCGATGTGCGTAAGGCTCGCCGAAATCAGGAAACAGAAATAAACGATTATGTTCGATAAAAAGATAGATAACACCAGCAACAGCTATGGCGACGATGCCATTGTGACCCTCTCGCCGAGGGAGCATATCCGGTTGCGGCCGGGTATGTATATCGGCAAGCTGGGCGACGGCTCGCAGGCCGACGACGGCATTTACGTCCTGATCAAGGAGGTGGTGGACAACTCTGTCGATGAGTTCATCATGGGCGCCGGCAAGCAGATCGACGTGACGGTCGAGGACGACATCGTGACTGTCCGCGACTACGGGCGCGGCATTCCGCTCAAGTCCCTCGCTGCGGCCGTCAGCGAGATGAATACCGGCGGCAAGTACGGCGGTTCGGCCTTCAAGAAGACCGTCGGACTGAACGGAGTCGGCGTCAAGGCCGTCAATATGCTTTCGAGCGAATTTACCGCCCGTTCGGTGCGCGACGGCGAGGCCCGCACGGTGACTTTCGCGCAGGGGCTCGAACAGAGCGACCGCTGGGAGAGCGGCGTGCAGGAGAAAAACGGTACGTTTATCAGTTTCCGTGTGGACCGGGAGGTGTTCGGTGACTATTCCTACAATCTGGAGTATGTCGAGCAGATGATTCGCAACTATACTTACCTCAATCTGGGGCTGACCTTCCGTTTCAACGGCCAGAGCTATGTTTCGAAGAACGGCTTGCTGGACCTCCTGGGCGAGAACATGACCGAAGAGCCGCTCTATGCGCCGATCCACCTTTCGGGCGAGGATATCGAAGTGGCCATCGCACACGGTACGGGCTACGGCGAGAGTTACTATTCGTTCGTCAATGGACAATACACCTCGCAGGGCGGTACGCATCAGGCGGCTTTCCGTGAAGCGATCGCCAAGACCATCAAGGAGTTTTATCACAAGGATTACGATCCTTCGGACATCCGCACGTCGATCATCGCCGCCATTTCGGTCCGTGTGACCGATCCGGTGTTCGAGTCGCAGACCAAGATCAAACTGGGCTCGAAGGAGATCGAACCGGGGGTTCCGCTGCGCAACTTCATCGTCGATTTTCTGGCCAAGCACTTGGACGACTACCTGCACAAGCACTCCGAGACGGCGCAGATTCTGCAAAAGAAGATCGTCGAGAACGAGAAGGAGCGCAAGGCGATCTCCGGTATTCAGAAGAAAGCCCGCGAAACGGCCAAGAAGGTGTCGCTCAACAACAAGAAGCTGCGCGACTGCAAGATACATCTGACGGACAAGAACGAGCTGGCCGAGGAGTCGATGATCTTCATCACGGAGGGTAATTCGGCATCCGGTTCGATCACCAAGAGCCGCGACGTGCGTACGCAGGCGGTTTTTTCGCTGCGGGGCAAGCCGCTCAACTGCTTCGGCCTCACGAAGAAGGTCGTATATGAGAACGAGGAGTTCAACCTGTTGCAGGCGGCGCTCAACATCGAGGAGGATATGGACAACCTGCGGTACAACAAGGTCGTGATCGCCACCGATGCCGATGTCGATGGCATGCACATCCGTCTGTTGCTGATGACCTTCTTCCTGCAATTCTTTCCTGACGTGATCCGCGGCGGACACCTGTACGTGTTGCAGACACCGTTGTTCCGGGTGCGTAACAAGAAGGAGACGCATTACTGTTACAGCGAGGAGGAGAAAAACCGGGCGGTTGCACGATGCGGCGCCAACGCCGAAATCACCCGTTTCAAAGGTCTGGGTGAGATTTCTCCCGACGAGTTCCGGGGATTCATCGGCCAGGATATCCGCTTGGACAAGGTGCGGCTTACGAAGGACGACCCGATCCACGATATGCTGGAGTTCTACATGGGTAAGAACACCTATGAGCGGCAGGGCTTCATTATCGGTAACCTGCGTATCGAGGAGGATATCGTGGAGAGCGACCTGGCGATCGGGTAACCGCCGTTTCTTGTCGGCCGGTGCGGTTTTCTTGTGCGGTGCCGGTGCGAAACCGAAAACAGAACATAGACTATGAGCGAACAAAGAGAAGATATGACGGAACGGGACGATCTGCCCGGCGAGGTTCTTGCGGCGGCGGATGACGCTGCACGGAGTGTCGGGGCCGAAGAGTCCGCCGCTCCGACGGGCAAATACGGCAAGTTGCTCTCCGAGGAGGGCGGCGTGCGCAAGCTGACGGGTATGTACCGCAACTGGTTCCTCGATTACGCTTCGTATGTCATCCTGGAGCGAGCCGTTCCGCACGTGCAGGACGGACTCAAGCCGGTGCACCGGCGTATTCTGCACGCCATGCCAGCCGTCGATGACGGTCGTTACAACAAGGTGGCCAATATCGTGGGCCAGACCATGCAGTATCACCCGCACGGCGACGCTTCGATCAAGGATGCGCTGGTGCAGTTGGGACAGAAGGACCTGCTGATCGACTGTCAGGGCAACTGGGGCAACATCCTCACGGGCGACGAGGCCGCCGCGGGCCGTTATATCGAGGCGCGTCTTTCGAAGTTCGCCTTGGAGGTGGCTTTTAACCCGAAGACGACGAACTGGAAGTTGTCGTATGACGGTCGGAAGAGAGAGCCGGTGACCTTACCCGTGAAGTTTCCGTTATTGTTAGCTCAAGGGGTGGAAGGTATTGCAGTGGGGTTGGCCTCGAAGATATTGCCGCATAATTTCAACGAGTTGCTGGATGCGGCGATCGCGCATTTGCAGGGGAGGGATTTCGTGCTGTACCCCGATTTCCCGACGGCCGGCATGATCGACGTGAGCCGTTACAACGACGGACTGCGGGGCGGTACGGTCAAGGTGCGTGCCCGCATTTCGAAGATCGACAAGCGGACGCTGGCCATCACCGAGATTCCCTACACCACGACCACCGAGTCTATCAAGGATTCGATCGTCAAGGCCAACGAGAAGGGAAAGATCAAGATCCGCAAGGTGGACGACAATACGGCCGAGAAGGTCGAAATCATCGTGCAGGTCGCGCCCGACGAGTCGTCGGACAAGACCATCGACGCGCTCTACGCTTTTACGGACTGCGAAGTGTCGATCGCCCCGAATGCCTGCGTGATCTGCGATGACAAACCCCATTTCCTGGGGGTGAGCGAGATCCTGCGCCGTTCGGCGGAGCATACCCGCGAGCTGCTGAAAATGGAGCTTGAAATCCGCCTGAACGAACTCAACGAAGCATGGCATGCGGCTTCTCTGGAGCGGATTTTCATCGTTAATAAATTGTATCAGCTCATCGAGGGCTGCAAAACCCGCGAGGAGGCTTACGCAGCCGTCGGCAAGGGGCTGGAACCGTTTACCAAGGTGCTGCGCCGTGCGGTCACGACCGAGGACATCCAGCGTCTGACGGAGCTGAAGTTCATCCGTATTTCGCGTTACGACAGCGACAAGGCCGACAACGAGATCCGGCAGATCGAGGAGGATATCGCCCAGACGCAGCACCATCTGGCGCATCTGACCGACTATACGATTGCTTATTACGAACGTATCCGCGACAAATACGGCAAGGGCCGCGAGCGGCGTACCGAGTTGCGCGAGTTCGACTCGATCGAAGCGACGAAGGTCGCTGTCACCAATGCCAAACTGTACGTCGATCGTGTGGAGGGCTTCTTCGGAATCGGCAAGTCGATGAAGGATTCCGAGTTCGTGTGCGACTGTTCGGACATCGACGACGTGATCGTGTTCACCAAAGACGGCCGCTATGTGATTACGAAGGTGAGCGACAAAGCCTTTTTCGACAAGAATATCTATTATATCGGGGTGTTCAAGCGCAACGACGAGCGGACGATCTATAACGTCCTCTACCGCGACGGCAAGAACGGCCCGATCCTGATGAAGCGCTGCGCCATCAAGGGTATCACGCGCGACAAGGAGTACAACATCACCAAAGGCGATCCGAAGAGTGAAATCCTCTATATGTCTGTCAATCCGAACGGTGAGGCCGAAGTGTTGAAGATTTACTTCAAGCCGCGTCCGCGTTTGGAGAAGGTGATCGTCGATCTCGATTTCTCGCCCGTGGCGATCAAGGGGCGGCAGAGCCAGGGCAACCTTTTCTCGCGTTACGGCATCCATAAGATCGTCCTCAAGGAGCGGGGTACTTCGACCCTCGGAGGACAGCAGATCTGGTACGACGAAGACGTGCACCGGCTCAATACGGACGGCCGGGGCGTATTGCTCGGCGAGTTCCAGGGGGATGACAAACTCATTGTCCGCACGGCCAAGAACGTCTATTACACGACGAATTTCGACATTACGCAGCACTTTCCCGACGATACGGTTCACGTGTCGAAATATTCGCCCGACACGGTCTATGCGGTGGCCTATTTCGACCGCTCGCAGAATTACTACTATCTGAAGCGCTTTACGGCCGAGCAGGGTGAAAAGATGCAGTCGTTCCTGGACGAAGATGCCGATCTGGTGGCCGTGACGTCCTGCCCGGGGGCTGTGCTGGTGCTGACCTTCCAGGGGGCACAGGCTTCGCGTCCGGCGGAGGAGATCGACGTGGACGGTTTCGTCGGCGTGAAGAGCCACCGGGCCAAGGGCAAGCGCCTTACGACCTACGACGTGGCGACGCTCGCTTTCGTGGAGCCGGAGCGACCCGAGCGGCCGGAGCCTTCCGGGGAGGATGCTCCGAATGGTTCGGAGGGGGATTTCGACCTGCCCGAAACGATGACCGTCGAGGGTACGGACGCCGAGTTCGAAATCGAACGTCCGAAAGGCGACACGGAGGAGGTGATCGTCGATACCGAGCAGTTGAATTTATTTTAGGAGTTAGGATATGATCGTTTTTCTGGTCGGATACATGGGGTGCGGAAAAACCACCATCGGCCGTCGGCTCGCCCGGCGGTTGGGTTACGACTTCGCCGATACCGACGACCGGATCGAGAAACAGGAGGGTGCCGACGTGTGCGACATCTTCCATTATGCCGGTGAGGAGTATTTCCGCAAGGCGGAGCGCGGGATGCTCGAACAGCTGATCGCTTCGGGCGACGACCTGGTGGTTTCCACGGGCGGCGGGCTTCCCGTCTGGGCGGACAACATGGTCCGTATGAACGGAGCCGGTCTGACGGTCTATATCCGCCGTTCGGCAGAGCAGATCGCAGCGCGTTTGAGTCCTCACGGACGTTGGAAGCGCCCCAAGTTGAGGGGACTCGACGACCGGGAGCTGGTCGAATTCATGTCGCGCAACATGGCCGAGCGGGAGCCGTTTTACGGCCAGGCTGCGCTGACGATCGACGGCGGCGCGATGAGCGACGACGAAATCCTCGAATTTATCACTGAAAAACTGAAGGAACGAAATGGATAACCGGCCTGTCGGCGTATATGATTCGGGGTTGGGCGGCCTGACGGTCTGGCGCGAAATCCGCCGCCAGTTGCCGGAGGAGTCGCTCGTCTATCTGGGCGACGGTAAGAATTGTCCCTATGGTGCGCGTCCGGCCGATGAGATCTGCCGTCTGGCGGACGAGGCGGTCGGACGGCTGGTCGGTGCCGGTTGCAAAATGGTCGTCGTCGCCTGCAATACGGCTACGGCTGCGGCCATCGATTTTCTGCGCCGCAAATACCGGCAGATGCCTATCGTGGGGATGGAACCCGCCGTGAAGCCCGCCTGCCTGAATACCCGCAGCGGGGTGGTAGGTGTGCTGGCTACGGCCCGGAGTCTGGACGGCGATCTGTTCCGCCGCACGGCGGCCCGTTACGGGGAGAATATCCGGGTGCTGACCGCCGTAGGCGAAGGGTTCGTCGAACTGGTCGAGGAAGACCGCGAACAGTCGCCCGAAGCCGTTGAGACTGTGCGCCGCGTGCTGGAGCCGATGATCCGCGAGGGTGCCGACCAGATCGTGCTGGGTTGTACGCACTATCCGTTCCTGCTCCCGGTTTTCCGGCAGGTGATCGGTGAACGCGGGGTTGCCGTGGTCGATCCTTCGCCTGCCGTAGGACGCAGGGTGGGGCAGTTGCTCGACCAGTATGACCTGCGGGCCGAAAAAGGCGCCACCGCGAATTACGGATTTCTTACCTTTGCGGATGAAGCGTACCGGTCGCGGCTGGAGTGCAAGGCTTTCGGTTAGCGGCTCCGCACCGGCTGCGGTCCGAAAACGGAATCGGGGGGGGCGGCCCTTTCGAAACCGATCCTGCATTTGAACTTTCCGAAAAAAATCCCTACCTTCGCTCGATAAATATACGATATGGCTACCAAGAAAAACAGTTCGGCAAAAAGCCCGCAGGCTACCTCCCGTTCCAACCGTGACAGCATGCGTTGGATACTGGGCTTGCTGCTGCTTTTCGCGGGGCTTTTCCTGACGGCTTCGGTGCTGTTTTACTATTTCGACTGGCGGGCCGACATGAGCCTTGTGTCCGGTGTCGAACAGGAGGATCCCCGCCTGGCAGACCTGTCGGATGCGATCGAGAATCCCTGCGGTTACGCCGGGGCTTGGTTGGCCGAGCGTCTGGTGGGGCGTTCGTTCGGCCTGTTCGGTATCATTTTGCCCCTGATCGTCACGATGGTCGGAGTGCGGATCATCCGCCAGCGTCCGCTGCTTTTCAACCATTCGGTGCTCGGAGCTTTGTTGATTCTGATTCTGGGTTCCCTTACGTTGGGCTTCGCCTTCGGCGAGAAGTGGGCCGTTTTCGGCAGCGGGTGGGGCGGTGCCTTCGGGGTCGAGGTCGCCCGGAGGCTGACGAGCGTGATCGGCGTGCTGGGAAATATCATCCTGTTGCTGGGCGCCTGGATTCTGACGGGCGTGTTCATCAACCGCAACTTCATCAATACGGTCAATACGGCAGGCAATGCAATGGTGGACAAGGGCGGCAAGATCGTCGATCTGGTCAAACAGTCGGTCGTGAATGTCGCCGACCGTCGTTCGAACTCCGGGGCGGAGAAGACCGATCGCGAGCCTGAACCCGGTTCTAAACCCGAATCCGAACGGCCCCAGCCCGAACCCGTGCCTGCTCCCGTCGATGCGTCGGCCCGCACTTCCGCTGCGGATGGAGCGGCCGAGGTGACGATTCAGCGGCCTGCGCCGGTTGCGGCTCCCGTTCCCGATGAGCCGGACGAGAGTCCCTTCCTCGAACTTCCCCTTACGGAAGAGGTTCCTGCAACGGTTGCCGAGCCGGCTCCGTCCCGTTCTGCCGGACCCCGTATCGTGGGGGGCGACGATGTATTTACCGAGGTCGATCTTTCGGGAGGCGAAGCCGACGCTGCCTTTACCGCACCCCGGGAACCCGAGCAACCGCAGTATGCGTCGGAGCCCGCGCCGGTCGTGGACGGAATTACGGAATATACGCTTACGGCGGAGCCGGAAATTCCGGCCGAAGGCGTCGTGGTGACCGTTGAAGCACGCGAGGCCAAGGTCGTGGACGAGAAAAGCATCGAGAGCAGTCTCTACGACCCGTTGAAGGATCTGAACAACTACCAGCGTCCGCCCGTGACGCTGCTCGAGGATTATACGTCCGATTCGCAGGTGAGCGACGAGGAGATTTACGAGAACAAGTCCAAGATCGAACAGACGCTCAAGGATTTCGGGATTCCGATCCAGCGGATCAAAGCTACGGTGGGACCTACGGTGACGCTCTATGAGATCGTGCAGGCCCAGGGCGTCAAGATCTCCAAGATACAGGGATTGGAGAACGATATCGCCCAGAGCCTCAAGGCGCTCGGTATCCGCATCATCGCTCCGATTCCGGGCAAGGGTACCATCGGTATTGAGGTGCCGAACCGCGACAAGCAGGTCGTGTCGATGTATTCGGCCGTGCGTTCGCTGCGGTTCCAGGAGTCGAAGGCCGAACTTCCGGTGGTGATCGGTCGCACGATCCAGAACGAGAACTATGTCTTCGACCTGGCGAAGATGCCTCACCTGCTCGTGGCCGGTGCTACGGGGCAGGGTAAGTCGGTCGGTTTGAATGCCATCATCACCTCGCTGCTTTACAAGAAACACCCCTCGCAGCTCAAGTTCGTGATGATCGATCCCAAGATGGTCGAGTTCTCGCTCTATTCCAAGATCGAGAAGCACTTCCTGGCCAAGATGGAGTCCGAGGACGAAGCGATCGTCACCGACCCCCGCAAGGCGGTCTATACGCTCAACTCCCTCTGTACGGAGATGGACAACCGGCTGGAACTTTGCAAGATGGCGGGAGCCCGCAACATCGCCGAATACAACGATAAATTCACGGCGCGGCGGCTCAATCCCGAAAAGGGACACCGCTACCTGCCCTATATCGTAGTTGTGGGCGATGAGTTCGGCGACCTGATTATGACGGCCCGCGAGGTCGAAGGTCCCGTGATGCGTCTGGCGCAGAAAGCCCGTGCCATCGGTATTCACCTGATTATCGCCACGCAGCGCCCCGACGTGAAGGTCATCACGGGCGGTATCAAGGCCAATTTCCCGGCCCGTATCGCCTTCCGCGTGATGCAGATGATCGACTCGCGCACGATCATCGATCAGCCGGGCGCCAACCAGCTTATCGGCCGGGGCGACATGCTCTTCTCGAAGGACGGGGAGCTGATCCGTATCCAGTGTGCGCTGGTCGAAACCCGCGAAGTGGAGCGGATCGTGGATTTCATCGGCCGCCAACAGGGATATTCCGAAGCCTACCGGCTGCCCGATTACGTGCCGGAATCGAGTGGCGGAGAATCCTCGTCGCTGGGCAGCGAGAGCGGGGCTCCGGTGCGCTACGACACGCTGTTCGCCGACATTGCCCGTGCAGCCGTGTCGCAGGGACAGATTTCGACCTCTTCGATTCAGCGCAATTACGAGGTGGGCTTCAACCGTGCCGGTCGGATCATGATGCAGCTCGAGCGGGCCGGCATCGTCGGCCGTCAGGAGGGAGCCAAGCCGCGCGATATTCTCTTCCACGACCTGCCTTCGCTGGAGGCCCGCCTGCAGGAGTTGGGAGTATTTTGATGCGATGATCGCTCCGGACGAGGCTTGAATGTGTTTGGGTATTATGAAATAGGGATTGCCGTTGTCTTGTCGTACGAAAGCGGGGTGCGGAACACTCTTCGGATTGGTAATTCGGAATAAAAACGAGGGAGAAAACGATGAATTGGATCGTATTGTTTATCGCGGGAGTTTTCGAGGTGGCCATGACTTTCTGTTTAGGGAAGACCAAGGGGGCCCAGGGTACGGAGCTTTATCTTTGGATCGGAGGGTTCGTCCTGGCGACAGTGTTGAGTATGGGTTTGCTGGCCAAAGCCGTGCAGACGCTCCCGATCGGTACCGCGTACGCTATTTGGACCGGCGTGGGAGCTCTCGGTACGGTGTTGCTGGGGATTTTCGTCTTCGGCGAATCGGCGGGTTTCGCCCGGATTTTTTTTATCGTTACCTTGTTCGGTTCTATCGTCGGACTAAAATTGGTTTCGCATTGAATATATTGAATAAGGATGGTCGAAACATTCGTGATGTCGATTGTCGTTTTTCGGATTTTTGAATTCGACCGTTGTCGGAGCGGTTTCGGAGTACATTTGCAGATTCGGCCGATGTATTCGGGCGAAAATCGACGGAATGACGACGGTTCGGTCTATCGGAGTATAATCGGAAAAAATATCTTATGAAACGATCTGTTTTGTTGTTGGCGGCACTGTTTGCCGTGTTCTCTGTCCAGGCCGATAACCGGCCGCAGGCCGTGTTGAAGCAACTGACCGCTGCGCTCGGAGCGCTGGAGGGGTACAGCGTAGTCTTCGAGGGGCATACCGACGGGGGGGGCGTGCCGGGCTATTGTGAGGTGAGCGGCGACAACTACTATATGCATGTCAATGGGCAGGAGGTTTACGGCGATGCGGAGTTCCGTTACGAAATCGACCCCGATCGTAAAGAGGTGGTTATCGACCGTGTGGATCTCACGTCCCATAATCTGCTCAATAATCCCACCCGGGCGTTCGATTTCATCGACGGCGAATATGCCGCCTCGCTTTTGAGCGAGAAGGGAAGCACGGCCGTAATCCGGCTTACTCCGCTGCGTATCCAGTCGGCCGTCGGGCAGATCGACGTCGAAGTGGACACGGCCCGTTCGCTGCCGACGGCAGTGATCTACGAAATCGACGGCGACCGGGTTCGGATCGACATCCGTTCCGTCACCGTTCACGAGGCGTCGCCCCGCACTTTCGATGCGGAGAATTACGCCGGGTACGAGTGGATCGATTTCCGGTAGTGTATTTTTCCCGATCGTGCTGGCGGTCGTAAATAGGGCGTGATGTATAAAATTTGTCCGAACGGCTTTGAAATTCCCCGACACTTTGCCGGGGGATTTTTTTGATGTTGTCAAAACGGCTGAAAAGGGCTGAAAATGGTGTGTGCGGTGAAAAAACTTGCGGAAACGGGTGATTTTATTGGGTCCAAAGTTGCTTATTCGACGAATAAATGCTATTTTTGTGTGTTTATAGAATGTATTTTCGGATGTTTTCGATAAGCGGGAACCGACGAATAGACTCGTCGGACCGAGCGAAGAGAACAAAGAACGTAAGTCCGCTGTTTTCGATCGGGCGAAGAAGTAGTCCGAATGTAGAAAATAAGGGGTAAAGTTCGATGTTTTCGACCGGCGAAGGGCGGCGCGGGATGCGTTCGGGCCATGCCGGGCAGAGAAAACGAAGAGAGAAACTCAAAGAATAACATGCTGACAGAAGAAGAAAAGAATGCCGGATTGGAGGGAAAAATCATTCCCATCAATATCGAAGAGCAGATGAAGTCCGCTTACATCGACTATTCGATGTCCGTTATCGTATCGCGTGCGCTGCCGGACGTGCGGGACGGTTTGAAGCCCGTACACCGTCGTATTCTTTACGATATGAGTGCGGAACTGAACCTCTACTCCGACAAACCCACGCGTAAATCCGCCCGTATCGTCGGCGACGTGCTGGGTAAGTTCCACCCGCACGGCGACAGTTCGGTCTATGAAGCGATGGTGCGTATGGCCCAGGATTGGTCGATGCGCTACCCGCTGGTGGACGGTCAGGGTAACTTCGGTTCGATGGACGGCGATTCGCCTGCGGCGATGCGTTATACCGAGGCCCGCATGCAGAAGATCACCGATGAGGTGATGGCCGATATCGACAAGGATACGATCGATTGGACGCTCAACTTCGACGATACGATCCCCGAACCTACGGTGCTTCCGACGAAGATCCCCTTGTTGCTGGTGAACGGCGCGAGCGGTATCGCCGTCGGTATGGCGACCAATATGGCGCCGCACAATCTGGGCGAGGTGATCGATGCCTGCTGTGCTTTCGTGGACAATCCGGAGATAGCATGTGAGGAACTGCTCAAGTACGTCAAGGGCCCCGATTTCCCGACCGGAGGAATTATTTACGGCTACGAAGGGGTTCGGGAAGCGTTGCTGACAGGCCGGGGCCGTGTGGTCATGCGTGCCCGCACGGAGATCGAGCATACGGCCAGCGGCCGCGAGTGCCTCGTCCTCTCCGAAATTCCCTATATAGTCAACAAGGCGGAGATGATCAAGAAGATCGCCGACCTTATCAACGAAAAGAAGATCGAGGGCATTTCCTATATCAACGACGAGTCCGACCGGAACGGCATGCGTATCATCGTCATCCTGAAACACGATGCCGTGGCGAGCGTGGTGCTCAATACGCTGTATAAGAATACGCCGCTGCAAACCTCGTTCGCGGTGAACAACATCGCGCTGGTGAACGGTCGTCCGATGATGCTCAATCTGCTGGATCTGGTGCAGCATTTCGTCGAGCACCGCCACGACGTGATCGTGCGGCGCACGCGCTTCGATTTGGCCAAGGCCGAGAAGAGGCTGCATATCGTGTTGGGTCTGCTCATCGCGCAGGACAACATCGACGAGATCATCCACATCATCCGGGCAGCCAAGAACCCCGACTTGGCCAAGCAGGCCATGATGGAGCGCTTCAGCTTGAGCGACGCACAGGCTTCGGCCATTATCGAGATGCGTCTACGCGCTCTGACGGGACTCGAACACGACAAGCTGGTTGCCGAGCGCAACGAGCTGGAGGCGCAGATCGCTTATTTCAACGATGTGCTGGGCAGCCGCGAATTGCAGATGAAGATCGTTAAGGACGAATTGTTGGAGGTGAAGGCCAAATACGGCGACGAACGGCGCTCGGAGATCGTTTACGCTTCCGAAGAGTTCAACCCGGAGGATTTCTACGCCGACGACGAGATGGTCATCACCATTTCGCACCTGGGCTATATCAAGCGTACGCCGTTGGCCGAATACCGTACCCAGAACCGGGGCGGCGTCGGCGCCAAGGGCAGCGCGACGCGCGACGAGGATTTCATCGAGCATATCTATATGGCCACGATGCATAATACGATGCTCTTCTTCACGGAGAAGGGCCGTTGCTATTGGCTCAAGGTTTACGAGATTCCCGAAGGAACGCGCTCCTCGAAAGGACGGGCGATTCAGAACGTCATCCAGATCGAGCCGGACGACAAGGTGCGTGCCTATATCAACGTGAAGCGTCTGGACGATGCGGAATACGTGAACAACAACTATATCATCATGTGTACCAAGGACGGCACGATCAAGAAGACCAAACTGGAAGCGTACTCGCGTCCCCGTCAGAACGGCGTCAATGCCATCGTGATCCGCGAGGGCGACCAGTTGATCGAGGCCAAACTCACCAGCGGCAGTGCCGAGGTAATGATCGCGGCCAAAGAGGGTAAGGCGATCCGCTTCAACGAGAACACGGTGCGCCCGATCGGACGTGTCGGGGCCGGTGTGCGCGGTATTTCGCTCGACGAAGGTGACGAGGTGGTCGGCATGATCTGCATCGAACCCAATAGCTTGCAGGACGTGCTGGTACTCAGCGAGAACGGTTACGGCAAGCGTACCGATCTGGACGAATACCGCATTACCAACCGTGGCGGCAAGGGGGTGAAGACGATCAATATTACGGAAAAAACCGGCAAGTTGATTTCGATCCAGGCGGTGACCGACGAGAACGACCTGATGATTATCAACCGTTCGGGGCTGACGATCCGTACGGCGGTAGATCAGATTCGCGTGGCGGGACGTGCTACGCAGGGCGTGCGTATCATCAATCTGCGTGAAGGGGATGCCATCGCTTCGGTGATCGTCGTTCCCGCCAACGAAGAGGAGGAGGCTCCGGCCGTCGAGGTCGATGGGACGGGCGCTCCGGAACCCGAGGCCGAAGAAAATGTTAGTAAAGAACAATAGAAGATAATACCTATAAATTAAAAACCCCGTTCATTATGAAAAAACTTATTTTGGCCCTGGCCGCCGTTACCTTGTTGGGAACTGCTGCCCAGGCACAGAAAGTCAACAAGGAGGCCTTGTTGCAGAAGATCGAAAAGAACGAAGCTGCGAGCGCCGATGCGAAGAAGGGTGCGAAAGCCGCTACCTGGCTCAATCTGGGTAAGAGCTATGTCGAGGCCATACTTGCCCCTACCAAAGATCTCTATGTCGGAGAACCCAGTTTGCAGTTGAGTTTGTCGCTGGGCGATCCGAAATCGATCGATGAGGTTACGATCAACGGCCTGTCGGTGGCGGCACAGAACTATGATTACGTGACGGTTTACATTTCGAACGGTCAGGTGATCGGTTGGAAGGAGATCGAACCCGTAAAGGAAGGTGCTATCGACAAAGCGATTACTGCTTTGAACAAGGCTTACGAACTCGATTCCAAGCAGGGTCCGAAGGTCAAGGAGCAGCTTATGGCGATCAGCAACTACTGTTCGCAACTGGGCGATGCCTGCAATAATATCGGCGAATATAAGCTCGGTTCGGAGGCTTTTGAAACCGCTTTCCGTGCAGAGATGAGCCCGGCTTGCGGCACTCCTGACGCTTCGCGCCTTTACTATGCGGGCTATCTGGCCGCTGCTGCCGGTGAGAAGGATTCCACCGAGTATGCTCACGGTGTAGAGCTGTTGAACAAAGCTCTTGACATGGGATATACGGATGACAACGGTATGATCTATTACTACCTGTTCCATAACTATTATGGTCAGCGTGAGGCGGATCGTGCCAATGTTCTGAAAGCTAAAGACGCCCTGATGACCGGTATTACTAAATTCCCGAAGAATCAGGATATTCTCAAGAGTTTGATTATGTTGTATTCGATGGAAGAGGGATTGGGCGATCCGTCGGAGCTGGTTACGATGCTCGACGATGCGATTGCCGGTGATCCCCAGAACATCGAACTGTGGTTCAGTCGTGCCCAGATTTTCGTTTCGTTGGAGGATTACGATGAGGCGATCGCTTCTCTGCAGAAGGCCCTTGAACTGAATCCCCAGTCTTACGAGGCGCAGTTCTTTACGGGTTACTACATCATTATGAAAGCCGATGCGCTGAATCAGATCGTTAACGAGAAGCAATACACCAATTCGAGTGAGTACGAAGCCGATCAAAAGGAGATTCTTTCGATTTATTCGCAGGCAGTTCCTTATCTGGAGGCTTCTCATGAGATTAGACCGCAGAATCCCGATCCCGTGCAGTTGCTTAAGACTCTCTGCTATCGTCTGCGCGACGAACCCGGTATGATGGAGAAGTACGAGAAGTACAACGAACTTTATAAACAGATGTAATTCGAACCGTTGTCTTCTAAATAAAGCCCGGAGCAAAACGCTCCGGGCTTTTTGTTTTTCAAATGAGCACTTTGTTTGCAGGACACGATTGTTCCGTGTCCCGAAATGGAGGCAGCGGTGAAAGAGAGGAA
>ENA-OURC01000417-OURC01000417.1-human-gut-metagenome-genome-assembly--contig:-NODE-417-length-15500-cov-6.33085_pt1 | contig 15500 bp, 10 predicted proteins | sample MGYA00243026_ERZ508738 | MGnify/ENA primary metagenome ERZ508738 (study PRJEB26277, sample SAMN04329806) | human gut metagenome | biome: human-associated habitat | host: Homo sapiens | place: USA...
TCCGGGCTGCTCAGCTCCGCCGGAGACCTCGTGCTGGGCGGCGTGAACCTCAAGCTACAGGGCGACGATCCCTCCATCGGTGTCTACCTCACCCCCACCACCGAAGGGGCCGCGCCGATGAAGGCCCCCGTGGTGATCGCCAACTCGCCCTCGCAGGTGATCGTGCAGATGCCGACGCTGGCCGACGGGCAGTACACCGTGAGCCTCACCACGCAATACAGTGCCGGGAGCCGCAATATAAAGGAGCCGCGCACCTACACCTTCCCCATCCTGCTCACCGTCGGAGAGGGAAGTGGCGACAGCGAAAGCCCCGACGAGATCTGATGACAGCCTCCTGTCAAGGTTGCTGACAGCCTCCTGTCAAGACCGCTGACAGCCTCCTGTCAAGACTGCTGACAGCCACCTGTCAAACGACCTGACAGCCACCTGTCAAGGCAACTGATAGCTTTACCACCGTACGGTGATAGCCCTACGGTGGTATCCCTTCCCCTAGCGGAAGGGGAACAAACCGATTTATAAACCCTATTATACACATAGAATATGAGAACATCATTACACTACACGAATCTCTCAGCAAGGCGCATACTCGCCTTGCTGATCAGTGTCGCGACACTGATCGCCACCCTCCCGACAGTGGCCCGCGCGCAAGCGGAACCTCCCGGGGCGCTCAACCTGGCCACCCTGCCGGGCACCGTGAACTATGACTACTACATCAACCTCGCGTACCTAAACGGCACATGGGTGTACGAAGCAGGGGAATACATGACAGCCCCGACCACCAGCACCACCCCCTTCAACGGTACCATCACCGGCACGATGCCCGAGGTAGGCCGGCAGTTCATCATACACCCCTCCACCGATCCCGACAGCGGTACCCCACCGGCGCTGACGCTGAAAGACGCCGTCATAACCTCAAATTTCAACCAGCTCTTCCATATCCCGGCCGGCGCGGAACCGACCCTCCGGATCGAGGGGGAGAACCGGATCGAGATCACGAACGACCTCATCTATAACTTAGGCACGCTCACCCTGATCGTAGCCGACACGCTGGAGATAAGCGCAGGTATCCTAAACGGATCTCCCTGGGGCACGGGTACGCTCACGGTCGATGCCCAAGCGCCGCTCAGCATCGGCTTCATCCACAACAGCGGAGCCAGCCGGATACATCTGGACGGAGAGATACATGTCATCAACAAAATGGAGAATACCTCAGCCTTAATAAACGACAATACCTCGCCGGACGCGATCACGTTCGGGGATAACGCACGGATCCGCCTGCAAGCGAACGGGCCCTGCACCAACGTAAGCGGCTTTATCGAACTGAATTTCGATACCGCCCCGGCCGATGGGCGGACGCTGTCCGTAACCCCGGCAGGCGATACCCAGCCGGCGGCCACCTTCGCGACCGACGGGACCTGCGTGAGTTACGCCTTCCTCGCCGCGGCCGGTACGCGGTATACCCCCTCCCTCGCCGGCGAGCGGCTATATGCCGGCAGGCGTCGCCTTCATGGGACGTCTGACTATGAATACGGAGACTACCTCTTCTTCTGGACAGACAGGACATACTACAACATCACCGCCACCCGCCCCACCCCGCGGCCGCTCAACCTTTCCAGGAACTACGGCTACGGCAGCACCCGCACCGGCATCGACCTCTTCTTCGACCCCGCGGACGGATGGTACTGCGACGAGGAGATGTTCGACGGGACGGTGATGACAAGCAGCACATCCTACATCACCATCCCCGCCACCATCCATGCCGAGGGCGAGGCTACGCTTACGCTGAACAAGGTAAATATCCAGCCCCTGACGGGCACGGCCCTCACGATAGCGAGCGGGACGGTGACGCTCGACAGCACCTCTACCGTCCGCCTGTCCGGCACCCACGCGCTCCGGGTGGATACGGGAGCCACCTGCCTCATCCCGACGCCCTCCGACCCGGATTACGCCTTGGCGCTGACAGCCGCCGAGCAGGCCATCCACCCCGAAGGCGGCGGAACCGTGAAGGGGCTTGTCCAATTCACATGGCCGAAGCCGCTGTCTGCCAAGATCCACCTCTACACGGAGGAACCGACGGAGAATCCGTATAGTCAGACCTTCGGTCTTACAAGCAAGAAGAGCATAGCCACGAACTTCCCGCTCTCCTTCTACCTAAAAAGTCAGTCGACGGACTTGAAACAGGAAGGCTACCGCTCCGACGACCCGACGCAAGCCTACCTCAGCACCTTCCCCGCCGCCAGTCCCGACGGGCTGACAAGCTACATGGGATTGCGCGACATCCCGACGGGCTGGATCGTGATCGACAAGGAGACGGCCCTCGACGCGAGCATGCTACGCCAACGGCTGCGCGTCACCGAGAAGGGTGTCCTTACGGTCGGGATGATAGGAGAAAATGGAGAATTTCCACAGGTGAATGATCTCGAGCTGCTGGACGGCGGGCAGATCCGGTTCGCCGATGACGGCGTGAGGGCACTCAGTGCGGTTCGCTTCACCCACCTCTTCCCCAACCGCAACCAATGGAGGGCTACCACGCTGCCATCCAATACCGCCGACAAATTGGCCGGCGACGCGGGAACCCCCTGCTACGTGCGTACCGGATATCCCGACGCCACCGATCAGACTTGGCAGCCGACGGATCCCGACAGCCTGCATACGCTCAATCAGGGTGCCCCCGTGCTGATCGCCGGCGAAGGCCCGGAGACAGACACGCTGCGCCTCAATTACGGCAATACCTACCTCTACAAGGACAGCCCCGACTCCCCCATCGAGCCTACCAGCCCCGCCGAGCCGCTCAACACGGGCGTGTTCCTCTTCAAGGGCAATCAGGCCTCGTACAATGTGGAGATGCGAAACATATACGTCCTCAGCGACGACGGCAGCCGCTTCGAGCTGAAGGACCGGGTTACCCTGCGACCCTTCGAGAGCTATGTCGTGGCCAACGCCGCCACCCAAGCCCAGCTGAAGAGCCTCCGCCTGGACGGTATCGTCACGGGTACGGAGCTGGCCGAGACCCCGGCGGACAACAGCTTCCGCGCCTGGGCCGCCGACGGACGTTTGCACCTTAGCGCCGACCATGCCGAGAAAGTCGCCGTATACCACGTCAGCGGGACCTTGAAGTGCTACCTGCCGCTCTTGCGCGGCAAGACGACGATCGCCCTTCCTTCCGGCATCTATCTCGTCCGCCAAGGCGGTACAACGATCAAGGTCGTCCTCTGATCGTCCTTACGAAGGTACCCCCTCCCCCTCCATACCCGAATGGGGGGGAGGGCGGATACCCCGCTATACATTATATATATAGATACAAACGAAATAAAACGACAAAAGATATGAGAAAGATACAAACATACATCCGCCCCCTATGGCTCGCGCTGCTGGCATCGCTCATCCTGCCCGCGCTGGCGCAAGCGCAAGAGACTAAAGCGACTCCCGAGGATCCCGTATTCCCCTACACGCTCACCATCCGGCAACCCGCCGAGGGCGCGACGCTGGACGTAATGATCATGAGTGCCAGCGGCACGTACACCGCCGTATCCTCCGGACAGACCGTCTACAACACGACCAAGGTAGAGCTCTTCTTCGCCCCGCGGAAAGGCTACCAACTGACGGAAGGCTCCATCACCTACAACGGCAACGCTACGACCGCGGAGACCCTGGCACCGAACGACAAGGGCTACACCGCACAGCGTAGCTTCACGATGCCCGCCCAGCCGACAACGGTTACCGCCGAGGCCGAGCTTATCCGCTACACGATCACCTACGATCCGGCCGGCGGTACCCTCCCGCAGGGCAGCCCCACCCAATATACCATAGTATCGGACGATCTCACCCTCCCCACGCCGACACACGCCAATACCTACGTCTCGTTCGAGGGCTGGAAAGACGCCGCGGGGAATACGGTAGCGACCGTGGCGAAAGGCTCCACCGGCGATCTCTCCCTCACCGCCCAATGGAAAGAGAGCGGGCTGGTAGAGGCGGTAGGACGGCCGGAAGAGACCCGGATCGTCACCACCATCATGACCGCCGATGAGATACAGGCCGATCTTGCCGCCACATGGCCCAAGCTCACCTTCACCACCGACAGGGGCGACGTGATAGAGAGCCCGATCTCGTGGAAACTGAAAGACGGCGCTACCCTCGACCTCACGCCCGGCAAGAAGAACCCCTTCATCTGGACAGCCGCGCCGCTGCCCGCCGGCGTGAAAGATAATGGGTACGTGATGAACGGCACCACGCAGGTCTACCTCGAAGCCTCCCCTATCACACCGGAAGACAACGGCGAGATCACGATAACGGACGAGAACAAGTTCCAGCAAGGCGGTGGTACCGACAACTACTTCAACGGAGAGATCAACGGAGAGGAGGGCAAGACCATAAACAAACTCACCCTCACCCCTCCCGCCGATACCGATATGACAATAAAGCTCAACGAGGTAACCTCCGCGACCACCCTCATCAACGGGACCGGGACCGGGAAGACCAACCTCACCTTGAGCGGCACGAACAGTCTGGGTGCGGTCACGATCGAGCCCGGCAACGAATTGACGCTCACCCCCGGCGAGAATGCCGGCGACCTTGTCAACACCGCGGTCACCAACAACGGCCATTTCACGGATCTTACCGCACGAGTGCCCACCGTGACACTCCCCGGCAACATCACCCTCGAACGGGTAGACCCGGCGGCAAGCACCCCGCTTCCATCCACTGACGGCTACGCGGAGCTTGAGGCCGGCATAACCGCCCCCGAAGGCACCCATATGAATTTGACGTATCGATGGGAGATTTTCAACGCGCAGGCCGGCACATGGTCTACCGCCCCGGACGACTCGCAGCTGCGCAACGCCTCGAATACCTACAGGACGAGAACCGTAGGCCAGTATCGTTGCCTAGTTACCGCCACCGTAACCGGAGACGGCGGCACGACCACGACCACGACGTTCGCCACGGCCCCGGCTGCCGTAACGCCTTACGTTCCTCCCGTAACGCCCCCCACGCCACAGCCCACAACCTATACCGTAACCCTCCCCGCCTTGGTAGGAGCCTCCACCACCCCGGCAGCCGGAGCGCATACGGTTACCGAAGGCGACGGTTTCTCCTTCATCCTCACCTTGGACGCAGACTACGACCAGTCCGTCCCTGTAGTGACCGTGAACGGTAACGCCCTCATTCCCGACGCAAACGGCAAGTACACGATCACCGATATTTCCGCCAACCTGACCGTGGCGATCACCGGTATCGTGAGAAATACCACGACCGGTATCGAGCAAGTGGAAAACGCTACCTTGATCCGTGCCGAGAGCGGAGCCTTGCTGATCCGTACGCCAGTCTCCGTGACAGCGCAGGTGATCGCCCTCACCGGAAACGTAGTCCGCACGGTACGGCTTCCCGCCGGAGACAGTCGTGTAGATGGCTTGGCTAGCGGTATCTATATCATCCGCCTATCCAATGAGATAACGAAGAAAGTGATAATCCGATAGGCAAGGTTTCACGAGTGAGAGCGGCTGTCATCGCCGCTCTCACAAAAAGAGGTTGTTAGAATGCCCATTGTTAGGTTCTTATAATCGCAGTTATAAGCATCTTACAATGGGCATTCTAGCAACCTTACGATAGGCATCGTAATCAGGATAGGATAAAAGAGGTCGTTTTTAGCGTTCCAATAAGTCCAAGACCAGCTCGAAGCCTTCGGCGCCGCTATAATAAGGATCCGGGACGGGAATAGAATAAAGACAGTCACAAGAATAAACTACCGAAGCATTGTCTAACTGATTCTATTTCGTATATTTGCCATTGAAAACCAGAGACAAAAGAAGGATAAAGATATGACAGCATTAGAACTCAACGCAGAATTATTCCGCCAACTCAGTATCATCGCCGAAGATGAGACCTTGATGCGTAAAGCCGTAGAAGCCATCCGCCGTCTTGCGCAGCAAAAGGAAGCACAGACTGAAGAGACTGAATATATTAGTAAGGAAGAGGTACTGGAGGGAATAGATGCCGGACTGAAAGACATGATAGCCGGCAGAACACGGCCAGCGAATGAGTTATTAGAGGAGTTACGTCATGAATTATAGAATAAAAACAACCAAATCTTTCGATAAAGAAATCAAGCGGCTTGGTAAACACTACGCATCCATCGCAAATGACTATGCCGCACTCCTTGATGAACTGGCACAAAATCCCCGACTCGGTATCGACCTTGGAAGTGGTCTCCGCAAAATTCGTATGCAGATCACCTCCAAAGGAAAGGGTAAAAGTGGTGGCGCAAGGGTCATCACTTTTACTGTTATTGTATCGATGGAAGAAAGCGAAATTAATCTCCTTTATATCTATGATAAAGCGGATCGTCCCTCCATCAGCACACACGAAATAGAGAGACTGCTTCATAAAAACGGATTAAGGTAGCCTATCAGAGTAAACTCACAGGATACGATCCTTACAATATTCCAACAACCCGGCGCAAGCATCTTCCAATAGATCCAAGACCAACTCGAAACCTTCGGCACCGCTATAATAAGGATCCGGGACGTGATCGTACAACTTATTCCGGGAGAACTCAGTCATCTGATGGATCTTAGCGACGGATTCCAGATCGGGAGCCATCCGTTTCAAGTCCGTTATATTTTGGTCGTCCATGCCGATAATCAAATCGAAGTCATGAAAGTCCCACTGACGTACCGGACGGGAGATCGAATCCAACGAATATCCCCTACGGGCCGCATGCGCCCGCATCCGTGAATCCGCCCGGTCTCCCTCATGATACCCGGTGATCCCGGCGGAATCGATCTCGATCCGATCTCCCAATCCCGCATCCTTCACCAACTTCTTCATTACCGCCTCCGCTGACGGAGAGCGACATATATTCCCCAAGCACACAAACAACAACCGTACCTTCTCCTCCTTCATCACTAAGCTCCTTTCCATTAATTTTCAATTTTCAATTCTCAAGCCGGGTCCACATCATAATGAACCAGCAACTGCTTAAACGGTACATATCCTTGCATCTCAGTATGAATACCCTCCAATATCTCACGAAGCGGAGCGATCCCGGCGGATATCTCGATCTTCAAGACGATCTTCTTGATATGAAGCGTCTGTACCCGGGTGATAGGCGGCGTAACCGGTCCCAACACCCGCTCACCTAAACGAGCACGAAGTTTCTCGGCGTATAAAGCAGACATTTCCTGCAAAGCCTCCTCATTCCGACTCCGAAGGATCAAGACGATCAAACGGTAGTAAGGCGGGTAACGGAACATACTACGCTCGCTCAATTGCAAGCTCACCATTTCCTTATAAGCAAAATGCTGCACCATACGGATCAAAGGATGCTCCGGCTGAGTAGTCTGCAAGATCACCGTACCCCGCTTATCCCGTCGTCCGGCACGTCCGCTAACCTGTACCATCAATTGATAAGCCCGCTCGTGCGCCCGGAAGTCTGGGAAATTCATCAGGCTATCGGCGCTCAAGATTCCGACCACGCTGACATTCCCGAAATCCAATCCCTTCGACAACATCTGGGTACCAATCAAGATTTGTGTCTTCCCCTTCTCGAAATCCGAGATGATCCGCTCGTAAGCCGTGCGGGTACGGGCCGTATCGAAATCCAGCCGCTCCACCTTCGCCACAGGGAATTGCCCAGCGATCTCCTCCTCTACCTTCTCTGTACCGAAACCTTGCATCTTGAACTCCGTCCCCTTACACTCGGGACATACCTGCGGCAAGCGGTAAGTATAACCGCAATAATGGCAAACCAGCTGATTATGCGCCTTGTGGTAAGTAAGGCTAACGTCGCAATTCACGCAATGAGGCACCCACCCGCACCCCCGACACTCGATCATCGGGGCGAATCCCCGGCGGTTCTGGAACAAGATCGCTTGCTCACCCCGGGATAAAGCCTCCCGCACCTTCTCCACCAACAGAGGGGAGAAAAGGGTATCTTTCATGATCTTCTTGCGCTTTAGCTCCTTCACGTCCACCGTAATAATCTCCGGCATCAAGCAATCACCGTAGCGGGTGGATAGCTCGACCAGACCGTATTTCCCCGCCGTAGCGTTGAAATAAGAGTCGATGGAAGGGGTGGCGGAACCCAATAAGGTCTTACCACCGTGCATACCCGCCAAGACGATGGCAGCGTTACGGGCATGGTAACGGGGTGCCGGGTCTTGCTGCTTATACGTATTCTCATGCTCCTCGTCCACGATAATCAAGCCCAAGTCCTTAAACGGAAGGAAGAGGGAAGAACGGACCCCCAATACCAGCATAGGCTCGTCGCTATGCAGCAGCTTGTTCCAGACCTCCACCCGCTCGTTGTCCGAGAACTTAGAGTGGTAGACCAATAGCTTATCCCCGAATAATTTCGCCAGCCGTTCCGTGATCTGGGTCGTGATAGCGATCTCCGGCAACATATATAAAACCTGCCGCCCCAGCCGCAAGACCTCATGGATCAAACGGACGTATATCTCGGTCTTACCACTGGAAGTCACGCCATGAAGCAAGCAAACCTCCTTCGTCTTGAAAGCCTCATGGATCTCTCCGTAGGCTTTCTCTTGCGCCGGACTGAGCGGATTCGGCTCTTGCAAGCGGCAGACGGATACTTGTAAACGACCCACCTCTTTCTCGTAACTCTCCAAGATACCCCGTTTCAGCAGACCCTCCAATACCGCAGAGGTATAACCACTGCGTTCCAATAGCTCTTTCTTGGAAAGCTCCTTCGATAAAGCGGGATTCAAGGTATGGCTTAAATCCAAGAAGCTGACCAACAGAAGCTCTTGCTTCTTCGCCCTTTTCAATTCTTCGAACACCGCCTGCAATTTCGTCTCATCCCAGTAAGCTTCGGCCAAACGGATAAACGCCTGTGTCTTGGGAACGAATCCTCGCTTTAGCTCCTCGCTCACCTCGACCGCCCCTTTCACCATCAAGGAAGAGACGATCGGGACAACATTTCGGAGACCGGTCTTCTTCTCCAACTCCGAGATCGTCAATTTCAAAACCCCGCTAAAGGCATCCAGTACCGCTTGCTCGTTCGGGCGCAAGGGGGCGGTAGCCTCGAAATCCTCATTATAAGTAACCGCCGTCTCGCTTTCCAACTTTAAGCCGGAAGGCAAGGCCGCCTTATACACGTCGCCCAGCTTACATATATAATAAGAAGATATCCATTTCCAGAAACGGAGTTGCGGACGGCGGAGCACCGGAGTGGCATCCAGCAAAGCGTAGATCTCCTTCGTCTCAAAATCGGATACCGGTTCCCGGTCGTGTACCTCCATGACGATGGCCGTATAATATCGTTTCTTCCCGAAATGCACGATCACCCGGCAACCGGGAGTCACGGCTCTTTCCATATCTTCGGGTATCCGATAGGTATAGCTATTCTCCAAAGGAAGGGGAAGTATGACGTCCGCATATTTCATTCAAACAGGTGTTTCATTACGAGCCCAAAAATAACAAAAAAGGCCGGACTTCTAAAGCCCAGCCTCTCTCATTTTATTTTCACCTATTTAGAACAAGATCGCTGCCGTGATAGACCATCCACGATTCTTTCCGGCACCGTCGGAGAGGTTCACCTTCTCAATGCTATAGTTATCAGTCAGTCCCAGACCATAATTGAAACCCACCTGCAAGTGGCTGATCAACTCCACGCCGGCACCGAAGTTAAGGCCTGCGCTGAAATTCTTCGCCTTCACCTGATCCGCTACGGAACCCGGGATATCCCAAAATTTATCACCGCCTACACGGAAACCGATATACGGACCGGCTGCCAGATACGCTTTGACGATCGGTAAGCCGAATTTCCATTTCAAGTTGACCGGAACATCGATATAATCCGTCTTCATCGAAGTCTTAACCCCGCCAACCGAAGTCGTCTCCAAACCTTTTTGCGAATACAACACGGCCGCATCGATCCCGACACCCACCAACGGCAAAGTCGTCTCGATCATCGGCCCCACTTGGAAGCCGGTTACGTTATCCGCTTTCAACACGTCCGAGTTGAAATGGACAGACGATATATTCACACCTCCCTTGATACCGAATTTAAGCTGAGCGTTCGCCGGAAGCGCCATCAACGCTAACAAGGCAACCATAAAAAATCCCACGATTTTCTTCATATTCATACTTCTTTTGTTAATTACTCGTTGCAAATAAACGCACTTTTCTAATAATAAACAAATATTCTCTATAGAGTGTTCACGGAATACCCCAGTCCTTTAAACTCAAAGAAAGCATGCATCTTACATACGGAGCTCATCCCGTCGGTCAGATTCATGCTTCTTTCCCTAATTATTATGGCAAAATAATTATCCGAAACCATGAGACGACTTGATAAGAAAACCTTGGATAAAGAATAGTAAAAACCGGATACGGTTCTTGCGTTCTCTTCCGGCCTTTCCTCGAAGCCGTCGAAAATATACACGCCTTGCAGGTCTTCTGACTTACTTCCGGTCTTAAGCGCCTTCCCATTCACTTGAATGAACAGTGGCAACAGTATTGCTCAACCCGTTTATGAAGCTTACAGCAGCGGGACTGTCCGGGATTCTCACCCGATTCCCTTTTAATCCCTATCCGGCGATTGCCGAAAGGGAACAAAGCATGTAGCAAAGATACATAAAGTTTTGATGTAGCCTAACACTTTCCACAAAAAATATCCCTATATTCCCGGTTCCTGATATAACATAAAGCCGCCCCGATAGCCGTGCGATACTCGGCATACTCCGGTATCTTGAAATGGACATCGCACATCTCCTCCAGACGGGGGAAAATATCCGGGCATTGCGGCAAGCGAGTCAGGTTACCGATCAACACGATATTCTTGATATCGCCATTTAACGAGGCGAAAACAGCTCCTTGCCCGATAGTCTGCAAGACCATATGAACGATACCGAGAGCGATATCCTCAACCTTAGCGTTCGCATCCGCTTTTCCAAAAATAGAGGCTGTCACGTCTAGCGGCAGGCCGGGTAGCGGATGCGGCGTAATATCCCGGATATGCAAGTCGATATCATTCAGGGAACCATGCTCAGCCAAAGACGCTATTTGGTGAAAGTCATGCGTTTTCAATAATAGCTTAGACAAGCCGAGGATGGTTCCGCCACCGATACCCAATCCCCCGATATGCTCGACCGTGGAGCCTTGTACCTTGACAAAAGAGGTACCCGTTCCCATGCTGACCACCAACAGGCTATCCAGTCCCGTATTATACTGCGCCCCTAGCCCATTTGCGAGGAACTCATCCGTCTTCGCGGTTGGTAAGCCATATAAAGGTTGATCGATATAGGCGCTACCTACACCCGTCAAGATCACTTTCTCTATATTCGAGAGTGAGATGTTATTATCATAAATATATTTACCGAAGGCCCCGAATAAAGAGGTTACCGGATCGGTAGCTTTCACGAACATCGGGTTCTTGATCTTCTTATCCTCCACACCGACGATCTTGGTCGTGCTACCTCCCACGTCTATACCTATAACGATTCCCATGATTCTTTCCCTTTTTAATTGAATAATCGCTACAAAAGTACATAAACCCGTATACAATACTAAAAAAGGCCGGACAAAATCAATTGTCCAGCCTCTCTTTATTAAAAAACCGTAAGGTTTAAATGCTATTTATTCGCCTAACAAGATCTCTAGGATCTGGCAAGCTGCCTTCGATACGGAAGTACCCGGGCCAAAGATAGCGGCAACGCCAGCCTTATACAAGAAGTCATAGTCTTGAGCCGGGATTACACCACCAGCGATAACGATGATATCCTCACGACCTAATTTCTTCAACTCCTCGATAACCTGCGGAACCAACGTCTTATGACCAGCGGCCAAAGAAGAAACGCCCATTACGTGAACATCGTTCTCTACAGCTTGACGGGCAGCCTCGGCCGGAGTCTGGAACAACGGTCCCATATCTACGTCGAACCCACAGTCAGCATAACCGGTAGCAACAACCTTAGCGCCACGGTCATGTCCGTCCTGACCCATCTTAGCGATCATGATACGAGGCTGACGGCCCTCTTTCTTAGCGAATTGCTCGCAAAGCTCGCAAGCTTTCTGGAAGTCTGCGTCTTTCTTAGTTTCTGATGAATACACGCCTGAAATAGTTCTAATGATTGCTTTATAACGACCTACAACCACCTCGCAAGCATCGGAGATCTCTCCCAATGACGCACGCAAGCCGGCAGCCTTAACAGCCAACTCTAATAAATTGCCCTTCTTCGTCTTCACGCACTCCGTGATATCAGCCAAAGCTTTTTGAACAGCGGCTTCGTCACGGTTAGCACGCAACTCCTTCAAAGCGGCGATCTGCTCGTTACGTACGGCTGTATTATCAATCTCAAGGATATCGATCGGATCTTCCTTCGGCAAACGATATTTGTTAACACCAACGATGGTCTGAACACCTGAGTCGATACGAGCCTGTGTACGAGCGGCCGCTTCCTCGATACGCATCTTAGGAAGACCTGTCTCGATGGCTTTCGCCATACCACCCATGCTCTCGATCTCTTGGATCAACGCCCAACCTTTATGTACCAATTCATTCGTCAAAGACTCTACATAGTAAGAACCAGCCCACGGGTCGATTTCCTTACAGATCTTAGTCTCTTCCTGAATGTAAATCTGTGTATTACGAGCGATACGAGCGGAGAAATCGGTCGGCAAAGCGATCGCCTCATCCAATGCGTTCGTATGCAAAGATTGTGTATGTCCTAATGTAGCGGCCATAGCCTCGATACAAGTACGTCCTACGTTATTGAACGGATCTTGCTCGGTCAATGACCAACCGGAAGTCTGGCTATGTGTACGCAATGCCAATGATTTCGGGTTCTTAGCGCCGAAGCTCTTCACGATCTTCGCCCACAACATACGAGCCGCACGCATCTTGGCGATCTCCATGAAGTGATTTACACCGATAGCCCAGAAGAATGACAAACGGGGAGCGAACGCATCCACATCGATACCGGCGTTGATACCGGCACGAAGATATTCCATACCGTCGCACAACGTATAAGCCATCTCGATATCAGCCGTAGCACCAGCCTCCTGCATATGATAACCGGAGATAGAGATAGAGTTGAACTTCGGCATCTTCTGAGAGGTATACTCGAAGATATCAGCGATAATCTTCATGGAGAACTCAGGCGGGTAAATATAGGTATTACGTACCATGAACTCTTTCAATATATCGTTCTGGATCGTACCGGCCATTTCCTCCAACTTAGCACCTTGCTCCAAACCTGCGTTGATATAGAATGCCAATACCGGAAGCACACCACCATTCATGGTCATGGAAACAGACATCTTGTTCAAAGGAATACCATCGAACAACACTTTCATGTTCTCCAAGGAACAGATAGATACACCCGCTTTACCTACATCACCAACCACACGTTCGTTGTCGGCATCGTAACCACGGTGAGTCGGAAGGTCGAACGCAACGGACAAACCTTTCTGACCGGAAGCCAAGTTACGGCGATAGAAAGCGTTAGACTCCTCAGCGGTAGAGAAACCCGCGTACTGACGGATTGTCCAAGGACGCATAGCGTACATACCGCTGTACGGGCCACGTAGATAAGGAGGCAGACCGGAAGCATAGTTCAAGTGCTCCATACCCTCCAAGTCTTCTTTTGTATATACAGGTTTCACCTCGATATGCTCGGGTGTTTTCCAATTGGGCTCGATACCATTGGCTTTTGCCCATTCGGCAGCGTTTGTAGCTGCGAATCCGGCATTCTTTATATCTATGTTTTTAAAATTTGGTCTCATAATTGTTTATACTTAAGCGATTCCTAATTTAGCGTTGAATGCTTTCAATGTCTCAAGCACATTGCTCTTTACATTTACGAACTGGTCGATACCTTGAGCCTTCAAGTCGTCCGCGCAAGCAGGAGCTCCGGCTACAACGAATTCGGCACGTCCGGCCAAAGCCTTGTAAGCAGCAGGAGCGAATTCAGCATACTCGTCATCACTAGAGCAAAGAACCACTATCTCAGCACCCGCCTTGACTGCAGCCTCAACACCAACCTCAACCGTATCGAAGCCTAAGTTATCAATTATCTTATATCCGGCACAAGCGAAGAAGTTAGCGGAGAACTGTGAACGAGCCAAACGCATCGCCAAGTTACCGATCGTCAACATGAATACCTTCGGAGTCTTGCCACTCTTCTCTGTCGCCATACGCAAAGCCTCGAATTCGGAAGCGCCGCGAGAGAAATCAAGAGCCGGGATCGTTGCCTCGCCGCAATGACCACCGCCACAACAGCAAGAACCTTTTTCCTGAATCTTATCGGCAGCTACTTCCGTGAAGTTAGGATACTGGTTAGAACCCAACAGGATCTCACGACGGGTAGCAACCGCTTTCTTACGAACTACATTCGAAGCGTTAACGGCATTTTGGATCTCACCTGCGTTCACGGCAACGGAGAATCCTCCTTTTTCCTCAACCTCCAAGAACAACTTCCAAGCGACATCGGCCAAGGAATTCGTCAATACCTCTACATAATAAGAACCGGCAGACGGGTCAACGACCTTATCCAAGTGGCACTCTTCCTTCAATAATAATTGTTGGTTACGTGCGATACGCTCGGAGAAATCGTCCGGAGTCTGGTAAATCTTATCAAACGGGCGAACCGTGATAGAGTCTACGCCAGCAAGAGCGGCAGACATAGCCTCAGTTTGAGAACGAAGCAAGTTTACGTGAGCATCGTAAACCGTCATGTTCCACTCTGAAGTCTGTGCGTGAGCAACCATCTTGCAAGCGCATTCGCAGGCCGGCTTATAAGCGGCTACGATCTCGGCCCACAACCAACGAGCCGCACGGAACTTAGCGATTTCCATGAAGTAGTTAGAGCTGATACCAAAATTGAATTTGATCTTCTTGGCAACCTCGTCAGCGGTGAAACCAGCCTCGGTTAGTTTTGCCATCAATTCGTTACCCCAAGCCAAGGCGTAACCTAATTCCTGAGAAATGTAAGCGCCAGCATTGTTGAAAAGGAACGCATTTACAGCCAATACACGGTAGTTAGGCAAAGCCTGTCCAGCTTTGAGCACAGCTGCGGCACCTTCTACCCACTCACTGTTTTCTTTACCTTTTACTAAAGGTTTCTTGAAAGCGTCATAGTTTACAGAACCGTAGCACTTCTCTGCGTCGACACCCTTGCCTTTGAAGTAGTCAGCCAAGATACCGATCAACTTCTCCGCTTTGCAGTTGCAAGTGTTGAAGTTCAATTCTACGGAAGCCGGACAAATACCCTCTAATAAAGTAGCTATGTTCTCCTCGTTCACCTCATCACCTTTGATGATGAACCCAAGAGAAGTAACACCTTTCGTCAAAAGGTCTAGTGCTTTCTCGTTAGCACCCTTGAAGCAGCAAACTTCAATGTTCTGGCGTACCTTCCAATCGTTGTCTTTCTTCGTTCCACGAACATAAGGGAATTCACCGGGAAGAGACTCTGTAGTCTTTAAACCCTCGATGTCTTCTGCACGATAGAAAGGATTTACATTAAATCCTTCGCCTGTCTTCC
>ENA-OURC01000432-OURC01000432.1-human-gut-metagenome-genome-assembly--contig:-NODE-432-length-15163-cov-5.24014_pt1 | contig 15163 bp, 12 predicted proteins | sample MGYA00243026_ERZ508738 | MGnify/ENA primary metagenome ERZ508738 (study PRJEB26277, sample SAMN04329806) | human gut metagenome | biome: human-associated habitat | host: Homo sapiens | place: USA...
ATCAAATCCTGCTGGTCATCGTATTTCTATCCACGCTCTCCTTGCGGAGAGCGACGTCAGCACCGGCAATCAAATCCTGCTGGTCATCGTATTTCTATCCACGCTCTCCTTGCGGAGAGCGACACCACCTTTTCTGGTACTGTGCACCGCAAAGAAATTTCTATCCACGCTCTCCTTGCGGAGAGCGACCTTTGTCGTTGTTGCGTTCGGTCATGTTCATGGCATTATTTCTATCCACGCTCTCCTTGCGGAGAGCGACGTGGCACTTATGTTTCTGCATCCCCTGCCAATGTAATTTCTATCCACGCTCTCCTTGCGGAGAGCGACGGGCAATACCCTGTTACCGCCATGATGTGCAAAATATTTCTATCCACGCTCTCCTTGCGGAGAGCGACATCAGGCCACCTGCACACAGGCGCACTACATAAGGTATTTCTATCCACGCTCTCCTTGCGGAGAGCGACCCCTTGCTATTCCGCGCCACCAGCAGGCAGACGCATTTCTATCCACGCTCTCCTTGCGGAGAGCGACCAAAATCTGCAAATACGTTGCCCGCCGTAACGTTATTTCTATCCACGCTCTCCTTGCGGAGAGCGACATATACTGCCATTTGTCTGGCGCCTCCTATTCTATTTCTATCCACGCTCTCCTTGCGGAGAGCGACGGGCCGTGGTCCACACTCCCCATTGGTATGGCAAATTTCTATCCACGCTCTCCTTGCGGAGAGCGACTCACAGTTTTTTCAATATTCCAAGTAGTCATAATATTTCTATCCACGCTCTCCTTGCGGAGAGCGACGGAAAGGTAAGTTCAGTGCTTCCCGGATTAGCAATTTCTATCCACGCTCTCCTTGCGGAGAGCGACCATAACTAATCACCCTTATCCCGCCTATTATGAGATTTCTATCCACGCTCTCCTTGCGGAGAGCGACCGCCAAAAGTAACAAGGCACATGAGAAAATAGCATTTCTATCCACGCTCTCCTTGCGGAGAGCGACTTAGGAAGTCATGTACAACAACTTTATAACTGTATTTCTATCCACGCTCTCCTTGCGGAGAGCGACTTGCCGGGTTGATTTTTTTTTTGCGTGATGTATCATTATTTCTATCCACGCTCTCCTTGCGGAGAGCGACCGAGAGAGGGAACCAGCATTAAGCCAATCTTCAGCATTTCTATCCACGCTCTCCTTGCGGAGAGCGACCTTGGGCGCGGGGAAGCCGTGTAACGTATGTTGAAATTTCTATCCACGCTCTCCTTGCGGAGAGCGACATTTTGCCGGGTCGGCTTGGGTTCCTGAATTTTCCATTTCTATCCACGCTCTCCTTGCGGAGAGCGACGCTTTCAGGGTCTTCAAGAGCAACTGTTTTAGTATTTCTATCCACGCTCTCCTTGCGGAGAGCGACATCGTATTTTGTGCGATAGTGCGCATTGATTCCATATTTCTATCCACGCTCTCCTTGCGGAGAGCGACAACCCGTTTTAAGAGCGGTCTGGGCAACCGAAACATTTCTATCCACGCTCTCCTTGCGGAGAGCGACCTGTACACAGTCCACGCTTGAGCGCTGGTAATGTCGGTATTTCTATCCACGCTCTCCTTGCGGAGAGCGACTCAACAGTAGAATCTTGTTCCGTCTGCTCATCAAATTTCTATCCACGCTCTCCTTGCGGAGAGCGACTGCTGTGCTTTGGCGTGCCGTCCAGGCACCAGTCAATTTCTATCCACGCTCTCCTTGCGGAGAGCGACCAGCCACATGTCTTCGTAGGTCAGGGTAACGGCATTTCTATCCACGCTCTCCTTGCGGAGAGCGACCTTGGCGCAATCCAACCCGACGCAGAATTATATATTTCTATCCACGCTCTCCTTGCGGAGAGCGACTCCAGAGAATTGCAAAACCATTTCGTGAGCAATTCATTTCTATCCACGCTCTCCTTGCGGAGAGCGACCGGCAAAATCAGAATCTTTAACGACATACTTAGATTTCTATCCACGCTCTCCTTGCGGAGAGCGACTATTTTTCGGGCGTGATGCGGCAGAATCCCGGTATTTCTATCCACGCTCTCCTTGCGGAGAGCGACAGACGACTTGGAGTCGTCCAACACACGGAGATTGACATTTCTATCCACGCTCTCCTTGCGGAGAGCGACGCACGCGAAGCCAACCAAGTAGACCCAAGCGTTTATTTCTATCCACGCTCTCCTTGCGGAGAGCGACCCGTCCGAAAACGTCAAGTCGTCCCCGTAATACATTTCTATCCACGCTCTCCTTGCGGAGAGCGACCATAATCAATAATGTAATCGATAGAATTAACAAGATATTTCTATCCACGCTCTCCTTGCGGAGAGCGACAAATGGCTTTGCCGGTGTGCTCTTTCTCATTGATGATTTCTATCCACGCTCTCCTTGCGGAGAGCGACTGATGATTTAATCAGCTGACCCAACCCACCTGAAAATTTCTATCCACGCTCTCCTTGCGGAGAGCGACCTGCCGAAACAAATTGGACAGCTACATGGAATCTATCATTTCTATCCACGCTCTCCTTGCGGAGAGCGACTTTGGCCGGGCCGTCTGGCCCGGCCTTTCTTTATAATTTCTATCCACGCTCTCCTTGCGGAGAGCGACCGGTATGGACATTGCGAGTAACTTCCAAAACACATTTCTATCCACGCTCTCCTTGCGGAGAGCGACTCGGAGCGGTGCCGGATGCTTGATTTGTTTATTGTATTTCTATCCACGCTCTCCTTGCGGAGAGCGACTCAATGAGGATAGATATGGCCAACAGTATTGGAGAATTTCTATCCACGCTCTCCTTGCGGAGAGCGACGCCGTGGGGGTGATTTTGTTATCTTGATAATATAGATTTCTATCCACGCTCTCCTTGCGGAGAGCGACACAGGCTGCTCAAAAACAGGCAGCGTGAAATAATATTTCTATCCACGCTCTCCTTGCGGAGAGCGACATCTTTGGGTTATGTGAGGGGGTGTCTCTTTTGCGTATTTCTATCCACGCTCTCCTTGCGGAGAGCGACCTGGCTGGACGTTAAATATTAACGGTCCGATGGAAATTTCTATCCACGCTCTCCTTGCGGAGAGCGACTTGAAAACGCCCTGTGTCAAGTTGTCAATAGAAGTATTTCTATCCACGCTCTCCTTGCGGAGAGCGACCTAGAAACACATCAATAGCCGGACGGATCACGTCATTTCTATCCACGCTCTCCTTGCGGAGAGCGACAACAGGCTGCTCAAAAACAGGCAGCGTGAAATAATATTTCTATCCACGCTCTCCTTGCGGAGAGCGACTTCAGGAACAAATTCTTGTTCAATCTGCTCATCTATTTCTATCCACGCTCTCCTTGCGGAGAGCGACACATAGTCGGCGGAACCGGAAACAACACCATCCGCATTTCTATCCACGCTCTCCTTGCGGAGAGCGACACGCACCCAGTCGGCATCCTTGTCCGCATAGTAAAAATTTCTATCCACGCTCTCCTTGCGGAGAGCGACTCAGTTAATGCATCGGTATCAGGGTCAACAAAACCATTTCTATCCACGCTCTCCTTGCGGAGAGCGACTGATAAGTGTTAATGAGATAACGTATCAGCGCCATTTCTATCCACGCTCTCCTTGCGGAGAGCGACCCCAGTATCGGCACCTTGCGCAACACCCACAACAATTTCTATCCACGCTCTCCTTGCGGAGAGCGACCCGGGAAGAATCTGATCAACGGCATTCGCCGCGTATTTCTATCCACGCTCTCCTTGCGGAGAGCGACAGCTTTAGCGCCGGAAGAGAATCCGACACAGAAGAATTTCTATCCACGCTCTCCTTGCGGAGAGCGACCACTTGAAACAATTTGTTATTGGCGATGTAATGGGTATTTCTATCCACGCTCTCCTTGCGGAGAGCGACTAATGTTTGCCGGGATTCTGCCGCATGACGGCGGAATTTCTATCCACGCTCTCCTTGCGGAGAGCGACCAAGGTGCCGATACTGGGGATAAAATAATAGAAAATTTCTATCCACGCTCTCCTTGCGGAGAGCGACCTTGGGCGCGTGGTAGTCGCGTAACGTATGTCGAAATTTCTATCCACGCTCTCCTTGCGGAGAGCGACTTTTTGTCCCACTTGTCAGTGGCGGCGGTCTGTAATTTCTATCCACGCTCTCCTTGCGGAGAGCGACAATCGGGACATTGCGAACGGTGAGCGTAAGAAAGACATTTCTATCCACGCTCTCCTTGCGGAGAGCGACGTTAAGGCCGGAATATTTCTTGACTTGACATTTTAATTTCTATCCACGCTCTCCTTGCGGAGAGCGACTATTTCGCCAGAATTACGAATGTTTTGAGTGGATTATTTCTATCCACGCTCTCCTTGCGGAGAGCGACGAAGATTTAGAGCCGTCAACAACGCGAAGATTAACATTTCTATCCACGCTCTCCTTGCGGAGAGCGACTCAGCGAAATCAACACCAGAGGGAGCGAAAAGATATTTCTATCCACGCTCTCCTTGCGGAGAGCGACTGCCGGGTTGATTTATTTTTTTTGTGGTGTATCATTATTTCTATCCACGCTCTCCTTGCGGAGAGCGACATCGGGACATTGCGAACGGTGAGCGTAAGAAAAATATTTCTATCCACGCTCTCCTTGCGGAGAGCGACGCGGTGCTGAATGCCTAAGACCGTAACACCCATAAATTTCTATCCACGCTCTCCTTGCGGAGAGCGACATAATACATCCTCGCTTATGAAATGTCAAGTTAAATTTCTATCCACGCTCTCCTTGCGGAGAGCGACGCAGGTCAAGACGCTTAAAGTCACGGCGTTGCGTATTTCTATCCACGCTCTCCTTGCGGAGAGCGACAGCAAAAGTGCACAAAACAGTGGGGCACTTTTGCGCATATGGAACAAATTTTATGGGGATTGCATCTTCATGCTGACAGGCAAGGCTGTATTTTACCCTTTCTGCCCCTGTTTTTTCCATATTTTCTGGTGCGAAGGAACCGGGAATTTTATGATTGCCTTCCCCTCGCACTAAGCAAACAAGATTCCATCCTGATCAAAATCCGGGTGCAGACCCACATGCTCGACTTTGCTTTTGTAATGGTTTCCCAGTTGATAAAAGCGCAGGCTGTCCGATTCCGAATCGATCAGTTCGGTCAATTTTGCTTTGAACATCGTGTATTGCGCGGCATCCAGCAGGCACTCAAATACGGAGTTTTGCACCCGCTGGCCGTAGTCTACACAGACTTTTGCTACTTTGCGCAGCCTGCGACGACCGGCGGCTGTTTCGGTGTTGACATCATAGGTTACAAGCACCAACATAACGGCACCTCACTTCCAGAAAAACGGTGGGTACACTTCCAGGTCGCCGCGCAGAGCACGGGCCAGCAAAAGCGCCTGAACATAGGGCACCAGCCCCCAGGGCAGTTTTTCTTTCAAAAACGGATGGGTGATCTCTTCCTTCTTTTTGTTCTGCCATGCGGTCAGGAAAGCTTTGCGGCCATCATCCGTCAGCAGTACGGCACCATTTTCCTGTTTTTGCAGGTGTTTTGCCGTGATGATCTTTTGATTGATGCAGCTGATGACCAGCCGGTCTGCATAAACCGCCCGCAGTTCTTCCATCAGGTCAAGTGCCAGACTTTTGCGGCCGGGGCGCGGGCGGTGCATAAAGCCAACATAAGGGTCCAGGCCCACAGCGGTCAAGGCGGATGCACACTCCCGCGCCAGCATGCTGTAGGCAAACGAAAGCAGCGCATTCACATTGTCCAGTGGTGGACGGCGGCTGCGGCCCTCAAACACAAAATCCTGCTTTTGCTGCAGAATCAGGTCATTCAGGCAGTCAAAGTAGCGCTGGGCTGCCTCGCCTTCCAGGCCGCGCAGCTGTTCCGGATCATCGCTGGTCTGTATCAGCGGCAGCGCGGCGGCCAGCTGGGTGGAGGTGCGTTTCAGTTTTTCGACCGGGACACGCTGGGGATGATCGCGAGTTGCGCGTTCCAGCACCCAGCGTGCGTTATACACTTTACCAAGGATAAAGCTCCGGGCATAGCGACAGCTCTGGGCCGGGTCATCCGACACGCGGTACTGCGTCTGACGCAGCAGCACATTGCCGCGTTCTTCCCCCACGGTGCGGGCCTGAAATCTGCCATACGGGTCAAAAAAGCAAAGGTCAATGCCCCGCCGGGCACAAGCTCCCATCAAAGCGGGGCTGGCACCCGCGTAAGTAAAGCAGACGATGCCTTCCAGCGTATGCAGGGCATAGCGGTGGGTTTCCTGCTTATTGCGGGTAACAACAAGGTTTTCGCCATCCAATGTCAGGTAAGCGTCCTCATTGATGACGAACAGGGTGTTGAGCAGCTTTCTCATGGCGCGCCCTCCTCAATATGCTCCCGCAGATACGCCGCCGGGTCTGCCTGCTGATACAGCGCCGGCAGGCAAAGCTCTTTCAGTGAGCAGGCATTGCAATGCTTGCCGGGTTTGCTTTTTGGGGTATTGCCGCGCGCAAACAGGCGGTTCATCTCATCCGCCATGGTCTGCGCGGTGCTGCGCAGTTCCGGTGTCAGGGAAACATGTTCCCGCTGCCGGGTTTCTTCATAAAAGATTTCCCCTTCCGGCACCTCGCACACCAGCATTTCTTCCAGCGCCATGGCCTGTGCGCAGAGCTGCAAACGGTCGGCATCGTTTACCTTGCTGCGGCCATGCTTATATTCCACGGGCATGGGCTGCCACAGGCCGCGGCGGCCCTGCAATGACACGCCGTTTGGATCCTTGTGAAACTCTACCACATCGCAGTCGCCGGTCAGTTTTAAACGGTGGCTGACGACCCTCATACCGCGGGCGATCAGCAAATCGCCGCGTTTTTCCGTCAGGGTAACATCATGGCAGCGGGTATGCTGCAGGCGGCCTTCGGCGGTGCGTTGGTTTTCGGACCATTGTTGTTCCAGGTACGCAAGTGCCCATTGGCGGCGGCAGAATGCAAAGTGCTGGATGCCAGACATTTGCAGATAGTCATCAGTATTCATCATACACTTCCGGTGTCAATCCGTTCAGGGTATCGCAAGTAATATTATAATCTTCCACCCGGTGTGCTTGTGCCACACTTTCTTTTAGCTCCACATGCAGACAGCGATGGACCTTTGCCGAGGAATACTGTCCGCTTTTGCAGTTATGACGCCACCAATACAGGCGAACCACCTCCATACTGCCATCCGGGCGGGCAGAGGAACTATCGTTTTCAAACAGTGTGCGCAGCGCTTCTTTGATGATTTCTGCATCTTCATCTGTAAAGCCGGTCTTTTCTGCCAGCTGGCAGTTAATGCTGCCAAAGGTTGTGTACACGCCAAAAGCCACACGGTGCTTCATACCCATGGTATCGCTTGACTTCTTTTCGCCAGTCGTACCGTTCACGCTCTTTGTGATCTGGATATCATCGACATCAATCGGGTCCACGCTGAAAGCCGGATGAATAGATACCGGGCCGCGCACGCCAACGGAAACACCATCGCCCTTGGATTCTTTCCCCTTAAAGGCAAACACCTGGCCAAAGCTGCGCACATCCAGCCAGGTTTCACAGGCAGCCTTTGCATAAGCATCTTTATCTTTTTCAGCCTTTTTCACTGCTGGGCAGCCGTCTGCACGGTCTTTCAGGCTTTTGAAGCCATCATTGCAGCGGTCGTCCGACTGGACAAACACATTCTGGCCAAGGTCCATCATGCGGTTGCGGATCTTGCGTTTCAGGCACACATCCGAAATTTCACCCAGTCCCTCATACGTTTCGCGCGGGCGGTTTCCGTTCAGCGGGTCACCGTTCGGGTTCGCATGGTTTACAGCAATCACAAGTGCAAAGTCGATTTTATTCTGCAACACAGCCATCTTTTATTCCTCCTGCTTTTTTGCTTTCGCTTTATATTCTGCATTTTCGGCCTTAAAGTCCATCATCTGGTCAGCATAGCCAATCAGATACAGCTCACCAAGTCTTTTGTTCGTAAAGTTTTCTGTGCCAATCTTATGTAATAATTCTTGCATCATCGCATACCTTTGGCTATCCATTCCGTTACGGTTTTTCATTCTGTTCAGGTACGGATTTAATTTTTTATCCAAAAGAAGTGTTGTTGTTGCCGGGTGCAGAGCAAACGCGGTTCTTAAACGCTCTGCATTTGTCAAACGTTTTTCGTTCTCATTTCCTAGCTGAATCAACGCCCGTCTTTCAATCTGTTCTGCACAGGCTAAAATTCTCCCAAACAAATAGTTTCGGTCTTTAATGGTTTCATCAACATTCATCGGATAATCCACCTTCTTATTTCTATGATAGTACCCACGCACAAGGGCGCAGGCAATGTTTTGTGCTTTTTGTTGTTCCCAATAATCCAGGCCAATGCTGTTTGTTGCCCGATCTACCGCACTGATCATCAAATCCCGCGGGAAGCGCTCCCCATTGGTAATACAGGGAATCAGTCGTTCGATTGTCGCTTGTTTCAGCTTTGCATCCACTTTTTCGCCATAGGCTGCTTTTGCAATGTCCGCCGGGGCAGGCGCACCAACAAAGACAACTTTCTTGATCTTGGGCTTTTTGCCCAGTTCCGTCGGCTCCTCTACACTGCGGTATTCCAGCTGCCATTGGAACGTATCGTGCCAATCCTTTATATTGGCAAGCAACTTAGAGCCCTGCAGTTCCTGATAGTACCGGATGGACAACCGGCCAGGTGTAGCAGAATCCAAAATCATGACCGCCGTTTGGGAATTGTCCTTCAACTGGTGCTGATACCCCAGAATGGCCCGGTTAAACTGCCGTGCAATTTCTTCTTGGGTATCCGCAGGCAACCTTTCTGTATCTTCCTCAAAATCGTCCCAATCATCGCCTGCTAGTGGATTATATTCCTGGGCAATATCGAGAGTATCCCCCAGCACATTGGGTACTGCTTCGTTCTGTGTTCCCCAAACAAGTACAGTCTGGTCCCCTGTATTTACCCCTTGCTTGCTGACCAACCATCGCAAGGCGCTGTGTGCCTTTTGGGTTGTTTCATAACCAATCGAAAGTGCCTGCGCTGCATCCGCAAAGCGCCCGCGGTAAGTATAATTCGTATTGTCATTGCTGGATATCAGCTTTGCACGGTCACCTGGGTTGCGGATCTTATACGGGCTTAATGTAGAAACCGGCATTTTGATTCCCTGAACTGTGCAATAGTCAATATCTTTTAACTGTGTTTCATAAAAGCGGATAAAGCTTTCTCGGACTGTTGTATCACGCGACAAATCAACATTGTCAACGCGGAACCGGACAAAAGATTCCGTCTGGTCACTACCGGCCAGCGTATCCAAAATAGGGGGCTTGTCTTCTTTGTTTCCCTGCCATTTTGTTGGCAGAGTTCCATTTTCATCTATAAACAAAATATTTGCCTTGACCAGGTCTGCGATCAGGCATTCTTTTTCCAGGTAGTGCAGGACTGTACACACAGCCGGGTGGGCATAAGGAGATGTACACCACGCTTGTAGCTGCTTGTGGTAAAGCGGCCATCCGGATTCTTTACTACCACCAAAAGTGGGATAATCTGCCGCAATATATTGCAGTTTATCCACTAGCGGGTGCGGCACCATGCCGGATGTCCGCGCCGAAGATTCCTCTGTGCAAGGAATGATCGTTGTCCTTTGATCTTGTGCCAGCAAGCCTGCATACTGAAAGTTTCCGTCCTTGTCCAGCTCCACTTCAATGTTGACCTGCTGCGTCGTGTGAGCCACCGGCAGTAGTGGAACTTTCCCAGGCTGCTGCTTTCCAATTTCTGACACGCTATTCTGGTAGGTTTTATAGCAATAGCTAAGCCAGCTCATTCCTGTATCACCTCCCTGTACAAATCATCGCAGTCGCTGACTGTTTCACCCAGCGTAAAGGTCTTCATCTTTTGCGGGTGGATATCGCGCACAATTTCGCATTCTTCCGGGCGGCAAAAACAGATTTTTCCGTTCTGCATTACCGGGTGCCAAAAGCGTTCCTGCATCACGCCTTTCCCGTTTTCGTCCGCATAGGTAATGCCGTGCTCCATTAGGCCTAGGTCCAGGGATGAAACATCATCATAATGCCCTTTTCCCAGGCCAAAAATGCAGGGTTCAATATACCCCTGGCATTCGCGTGTTCCCAAAAAGATATCTCTTCTGCCGCCGCGTTCCAACATACGCTTTGCAATAGCGTAATGTTTGTTTTCATTGCGGTCTTTTTCCAGGTCTGGGCGATGTTCGTTCCATTCAAAATGTGCCCGCACCTGGTAGCAAACATCGGAAAGGTACGTATAGATGGAAAGATCGTTTTTTCCATTGTTATACATAATGGGACGGATGCCTTTGGATTGTCTTTCAATCGGGTTCATCACGCGCAGTTCATCAATTACCCAGGTGAACGTTGGTTTCCAATAGCAGCTTTCATAAATGCCCTTCAATGCCTGGTAGGTGGGCACCGGGTAGCTGAATTTTTCGCCGCCTACGCGGGTAATTGGGTCGCTGAACAGTGCATAACGCCCATATACCTGCATGGATATTGAATTTTCGTATTGCAAAGTCTAACCCTCCTTGTTAAGCAAATTGTATCGGCATAAATCCGGGGCTTGTCTGAATTCCCTTTTCGTCATCGTAATATTCCTTGTTAAGAATTGTCACCGCCCCTTCTTTTACTGTGTACAGTGCGCCTTGATCTGCCAGGCGTATTTTTTCATTTGTTGTAATACCAACGGTAAAGCGTTGTGCGTCCCGCAGCATTTTGGGGGTAAGCGGTTTACTGGACGAAAGTCTTGTTGCCATATCCGCGCCATCTTCCCCATAGGGAACCACCACCGGCGTTGTAATGTCTTCCAAAGCATGGAAATTCCTTTCTGCCGTGGCAAACGCCTGCCGGAGCAAGTAATTGGGGAACTTTTGTTTTCCTGTTGTCTCTTTCCAGGCTAGCACACTTTCCTGATTATCTGACAAAAGGTCAAACAAATTCACTGTTTTTGGGGGAATGTACCCCTTTAATTCAACCGGATCGCCCATCCGTTCCTGTTGTTGGGACTCTGCATAATAAAGCTGGTAGTACCTCAAAATACTTTCCGGCTCTAACAGGTCCGCATCCCTTTGTAATTGCTGCAGCAGGTGCCGTGTGGCTTCCCTGCCGTTGCGCAGTTCCGGAAGTCGATCCAGATTTTCCAGATTGTAGGTTTTAACAAGATACACCGTGCGGCATTTCCTTTCCGCATTGCGGTTGCATCGGCCGGAAGCCTGGGCCACACTGGGCAGCGCAGCCATACTTCGAATGACGCAATCAAAGCTTACATCCACGCCTGCCTCTATCAGCTGACTGCTTACACAGATCAAACGTTCCTGACCGTGTAAGGTGTTTAATTTTTGCTTAACTTCTCAGATAACATCTGCACGGTGCTTTGCACACAGGTGCGTGGTCAGGCAGTAAAGTTGTGTATGTTCCGGCTGGCATTGTTTCAAAGCCTCAAACACCTTTTCGACCGCCGAACGGGTATTCAAGATGATCAAAATGCTGCCATTCTCGTCTTGCTTGCTCCGTACAAATTCTGCAAGTTCTCCTGCCTGAAATCCATTTCCTGTTTCGGGCACTTCAATCTTTGTCCTTCGGAACTGCGCAAAGCGCAGCTGGTAATCCGGGACCAGGTCCACCGGCGATGCAAACCGCAAAGGGTTTGCTACTTCGCTTAGCGCTGGCTGTGTTGCCGTACACAAAACAACAACGCACCCCAAATAGTACGCCAAGAAATTTGCCGCCTGGTTGAACAAGTATGTATGGCAAATGGGCAGGGACTGTATTTCGTCAAACACCAAGATAGAATTTGCCAGTGCTGCCATGCGGCGCACATTCTGCCGCCTGCTGCAAAACAGGGTTTGCAGCATCTGTACCATAGTTGTACATATCACCGGCGCTTCCTGCCAGCGTTCCAGCTGGCGGAGAATTTCGGGGTCCTCTGTATCCAGCACCGCATCCGTATGGTGCTCCAACAGATATTCACTGCCGCCTAATGCCTTTTTGAACTCCTGTACATTCTGTCCGATAATCGACCGGAACGGTGCAACATAGAAAATATGCCGGGCCGAAAGTTTTTTGGCCGCATGCACACAATATCGCAGCCCGGAAAATGTTTTTCCTCCGCCTGTTGGCACATACAAGCGGTAAATACCCTGCTTTGCACATTCGCCTGCTGTCTTGCATTGCTCCGAAATTTCTGCACGCAAGGTATCTATTTTATGTCGGGGCTGCAAATTGTTCAGGAATGTTTCAACATTGCTTTCTATCAGATCCCATGGCGGAAGCTGCTCTGGGGGAAGGCATCCTTCTTGATTATAATAGTTGCCTGAATCCAACCAGTCTGCATCGATTAGGGCTGCAAACAAAAATCTGTGTGCCAACCCCAACATGCCCTGCTAGAAATAAAGCCGAGACCTCTTTCCTTCCTGCGTTCGGATTTTCCGCACAAGACATTCTACCTCCTGCGCAGCTTTGGCAAACATTTGCCGTATCTCTGTTTCACTTATGCAATCCGCAAAAAAGGCCCGGCAGCTTTCTTCATATAGCTCTTGAGCCTGCTCTGAATACATATGTTTTATCCAGGGTTCTACTCCACCCAGGTCGAAAACATCCATACGTTCAGAGTGATGGGATCCGATTGCCAATGCTGCCATTTGCGCAGTCAAGCGAGAAGGTGGTGAAGCTGTTTCTCCGCCATAATTTTCCCATAGCCACCGCATTCCGGCGCTGGAATGATTGATTTTTTCGTTTGTCTGACCTCTCAGATGTTTTTGCACGTTGCTATGAGATTTCCCAGCGTCATGGAGCCAGCCTGTAAGACGGCCCAAGTTTTCAAGTCCCAGCGGCTGGCACGCCCGTGCGCAGTACTCGGCCACGTTTTCACTGTGTTGTTTTAGGGATTGTATTTTCCAGACGCCATTGATTTGTTTGGTATGACCGAGTAGCATGGTAATCATCTCCTTATATTTTTATTTTGGATTATATAAAAGTTTCATTTGTAATCAATATAACATCATAAATAGGACTCTGTCAATCCTCTTTACTAAAAAATTTGCTTTTCATGATAAAATCATGTACACTACTTTATGTCAGAAAGCGACCTTAAGGCTTTCTGTGGATAGAAATGGATTTTATAATAGTTCCACATTTCTTCTTATTCCTAGCCGTCACAGCCCGACTGTGGCGGCTTCTTTGTTTCTTTTATTATAGCAGATCACTCATCGCATGATTCGAACTTTCACTCCAGTTCTGCAATCTTTGTCATACTATCCAAATTTATCCATGTAGAATTGTTAGCTATTCCCATTAGCAGATATTTTTGATAAAATAAGATATTATAGGGTTTATGAATTCACTTTCTTATATTACTTCTTCATCTTACCGAAAAATCATTTACGCAAGGAGTGAAAAGCCATGAAAAGGAAGTTATTCTCATTTTCAGCCAGTGTTATCACCGCAATAATGCTTACCGCTTGTGCTGCAGCGCCAGAAAATAAACCTGCTTCCTCCGCTGCTCTTTCCCCGACCAGTGAAGCTGTTGCCACAGCTATACCATCCACTAGCAATGCCAACTGGAAGTTACCGCCGCAATATGATTTTGACGAGATGATTCCTCTCTTCTCCCGCGAAACCCACACTGCCGGTTACGCCGCTGCCCGAAATCTGTACGCTGTGCGCAAGGGCGAACGCTGGAGCCTGTTTAATGCTGCCAACTGTAATGCTTTTCTGGAAGATTTGTCAGAAAGCATCCCGTACCTGTATGGTGAGCAGGAGCTCTCCATTGGGGTAGATGATACATACGATTACCAGAAGCTGAATGCCCTGGAAGAACAGATTAACCAGGAGCTGGTTGCCCAACAAATGCCTTTTATAACCATGCTGGGCGGGCACGGCGGGTATGGCATCCAGTGGATTTTAGGTGACAGCCAGATTTACCGTTCTGCTATTGGTGTCTATACATTTAGTGGCACGCCCATCGAACAGGTGTATGCTCCTGATTTGGTTGGCATCCAGCAAGGCATTTGGGATGATGAATATGCCGGTTATCTTGTTGACAATTCTGCACCTTTTGCCGTTGCGGATAAAAACGGTACAATTTTAACCGATTTCGACTACCAGGATGCCTGCATGGCCGGTGAATCTTTAATCGCGGTAAAGGATGCAGCCGGTAACTGGGGATATTGCGACCAAAGCGGTGCTTTAGTAATCCCCTGCATTTATCAGCCGCAGATGAGTTTGTCCATCATGAACGAAACTGTTGAATATCCTTACGCAGACTTATCTGGCATGGTAGTTGTGAAAAATCAATCCGGACAAAAGCTAGTTCTGGATGTTTACGGCAATGAGATAATTCCCGCTGGGCAATATGAAGATTTAGCCCCCGCGCGCGATGGCTGCGTATGGGCAAAACAGAATGGCCTTTGGGGCTTACTGCAAGTACAGGATTACACCGAAAACAATGCCGACATTATTCTGCCGGATGGATGCGTTGCACCAGATGTAACGCTTAGCCGAATTGATAGCCTTTGTACCTACACCACTGCTGATCATGGGCTGGTTATGCGTAAAGGTCCCGGTACAAATTATGAAAAAATGGATAATATCCCCTACGGTATCATCGTATGGGAATGCGGCTATAGCAGCAATGTGCCTGACTGGGTTGTTGTATATTACAATGGGATTTATGGTTGGGTCAGTGATGAATACTTGGCTACCACTATTTATTCCACCAGTAAATAATAAATAAAAAAGCAGGTGTTCATGTAGAAACGATATCGTCCTCCACGTGAATACCTGCTTTTTATAGCTTCTTTTATTATATCTGTTCTGTGCCGCTATATGCATTTGAATGAAGTGCTCTGTTTGTTTGCTTTTTCACCTAAAAGAATCGCGTAGGAGGCTCTCTTAACTAAAGAGCCGCCCTCTCACACCACCGTGCGTACCGACCGGTACACAGCGGTTCAACCGCACAAGTGCAAGGACTCGTAGTAGCGCCTGAGGATACTAAAATATCCTGCTTCTGCGAGTCTTTCGTTTGCAATGGAACCTTTTAATACAGGACTACCGGCGATACGCCAATAACCCAGTCTGGAATTGCCCCTTTGAGTTTCATTACTCATCGATATAATCTTTATCGAACCACTCGCCTAGCGAGT
>ENA-OURC01000440-OURC01000440.1-human-gut-metagenome-genome-assembly--contig:-NODE-440-length-14961-cov-15.7231_pt1 | contig 14961 bp, 19 predicted proteins | sample MGYA00243026_ERZ508738 | MGnify/ENA primary metagenome ERZ508738 (study PRJEB26277, sample SAMN04329806) | human gut metagenome | biome: human-associated habitat | host: Homo sapiens | place: USA...
AATCTCACGGGTCTGAGCAGAAGTCTGCAAAGCAGCAGCCGCGGCGGTGTTATTACAAGAAAAGTATGGCACGAAAATTAGATTTTGTTGTATCAATATTGTGGAAAATTTGTGCAAGGTCCAGGATTCAACAGGCCAAAAAGAAATTTGACCTAGATATAAAAAGAGGGCTGGGACGGCGCATTTCCAAATGCAATTCCGTTACCCAGCCCTAATCAATCAGCCCGAGCCATTTTAATGTTGCCTTGAGTCGGTTCAAAGCTTCAGTCATCTTATGACTATGTGAGGATTCACTCATACCTAGGTCTGTCGAGGCGTGAAACCTCTGTTGCTCTTCACAGTATCTTTTCAAAATCATCCTGGCCTTTTGAGTGCTCAAACCTGACTTTTCCAAGACCTCTTCAATTTCCCCTTTTCCGTGGGACTTCAACCAGGATTTTGTACTTTCAAGTCCTGGTTGATATTTCCTAGGCATTACGCTTTCCCTTACCACCTGAAGTTTTGTTTACCTGAATTCTAACCCCAGAATTCGAGGCTATTTCCCTGCCGCGAGCAGAGCCTTTCGCTCCACCAAACTCGCGTCCCGAGTACTTTCCCTTGGATGAAGAGATTTTCTCACTATCTTTAGTAATCTTAGGCATAGGTTATCATCCTTTCGTAATTGTGTAAACCTTGTTAATCACAACATTCTCGAGGAAAAGAACTTTCTCCTGAAGAGTTGCAATCCTCCAAACGAGCCAGCCCGCAGTGACAAGCATCAGGAAAAACCCAAAAACCAGCACCCGGGTGATTGTATTAGCATTGCCTACAATCAACGGCTCAACTTGTTGTGAATGGCCAGTCTGAATAGAAATATTCGGATTAGCCTGTGAACTATTGTTCGTTCCAGAATCCATTATAACACCTTTCAGTTTGTTTCAACACCTCCACAATACAAGATAAAAAGCTCCTTGTCAAGGGTCTTTTGTTAGTTCTTTTTAAATTGGTACTTGGTAGTGGAACCTGAGGTTACCTTGCGAACTTTGTACTGGTAGGTTACATAGTCCGCACCGATGAAGTTAGGAAGCTTGGTGTCAGAGGTATTGACCTTGCCATAGATTTCAATACCTGCGAAACTGGCCTTACCCCCATTGTTGGCATAAATTACCAGTCGCTGAATTAACGATGGGTAGCTATTCCCATTGTCATTTGGCCTAATGCAAACTCTCAGCTTAGATACATTATTTCTATTCAGGGTATAATTCCTACTTCCTGATTGAGAAGTCAAATCATACTTCAGTTGGACAGGGGAACCTGAACTCATATCATAGAAAGCTACACCAGTAACAGCGGAATAATAGCCACCTACCACAGGGCAATACATTTCCACTTTCGTGATGTTCTTCGCTCCTGGAAAGACAATATCCAGCACAGTGAAAGTCTTACTTCCGTTGTTGATAATCCAAGCCTTATTCTGTGCCAGTTCTCCTCGAAAAGCAGTCCATACTTGGTCGAACCTCTGAATAGCCGCCGTGCCCCAGGTCATAACTCCTGCATCCGTCATCGTGCCACCAGATAGTTTCGGGTCAACGAACTGGATTTCCCCTGTGTTAGAGGTGTTGGAGGTCAGGCGCGGGGGAATCCACGACCAGCCTCCTGTATTCCAATTCCGCCGGTAATAGGACGGAATGGCCATAGCCTTGTAAATTGCCATCATCAGTCTCCCAGGATAGAGTTAACCACAGATGTGTCAGGGAGAGGTTCCTCAAGGTAGGGGTTTTCCTCTCGAATCTTAGCGACAAGTTCAGACCGCTGGACGAGGAGACTCTGAATTTCCTGTTCAACCTCAGGACTTTGCACATCGTCCCTGAGGCGGGAAATTTGAGAGGTCAACGGGTCAACAGTCCCGATGTAAAGTCGTTCTCTTGTTGCACGGATAGTCTCATTTTTCTCAGCAACAGTTTGTTCTGGTTGGTCTTCAAACCAAACCTTATCAGAATCCTCTTTCAGGATTCTTCCCTGGTTTTCTTCCAGGGTTACAAATTCCGCATACTGCTCGTCAGTATAGGGTTTAGATAAATATTCCATAGAATTCTCCTTTCAAATATGGGTGGATTGAGCAGGGTGGTCAGACGACAGGTCAAGCAACGCATACAGTTACTTTTCCCGCTCCTTACACAACTACCTGTAATGTAATCGCATCAACAGATTCAGGGGTATTATCTGTACTAGATGTAACTACTAAACAGTTTAATATTTATGTTTATCAGCCAGGTAAAACCCCTATAAATTACTGGTACGCTTGTGGATATTAGTACCCACAAGCTCTCCAGTCATTAGTTCCTTTATGATAGGAGTAAACGTGGCCACCTTTAACCGTTCTATTTGTGAAACCGTTAACAGCATCATATTGATATCCACCTGTTACATCGGTTTTAATAGCCAAGAACGTGTAATCTGTTGTAGTAAATGGTGTATTGAACGTGAGGTCATAGCCAGTACCAGACATTGTAAACTGACCACCCTGCTCAATCCACCCATCAGAGTATTTCGTATACCAGTTCTTCCCACTTCTCCAGGTTGCTGTTACGATTCTCTTTGTTTCCACGAACTCACTCTGGTGAACCATATCAGAGATAGATGAAAGAATAGTCCCGACGTCAATATTCTCCACGTTGGTGATGGTGTTGCCGACCTTGTAGTAGCGCAGGAGGTTTTTACTTTGTGGACGAACCCGGGCGTAATCAGCATAGGGAGATTTACCTGTGCCGCTGGTACTAGATGCACTAGCATTCAGTGTAAAAATACCACCAGCTAGGTTCCATACTGCACCGGCAGTTCCACCTAGTTGAGTAAATTTAAACATTCCATTTGTTCGGCTAGCTCCGGTGGAACTACCGTTCTGGTCCTGAGTTACGTTGGAAACATAGAATTCACCTTTAACGTTAGGCAGAGTCTCATCCAACACCCGGCCAATAAACCTAGTATCTGCAAAAGGCATATCATAGGAGTGCCAACTCAGATTAAGCATAATAGTCTTCGCACTAGCATCCAGCACGTGTCCCAGAGAATCACCTAAAGCAGAATATGCACTATTATACACATCCGCAGTAACAAATCTCCACCCAGTAACAGCATCAGTCTTCACCGAATAGGTCTTATTATAGTGCGTCTCATTCGCCGCAACACTTCTATCATAAGCTGCTTTCATAGCATCCCAGAGCGAGGTATAGGTATTCCCACTCAGCGTCGACCCCGCCAGTGCCCAGCCAATAGCCGCATCCCCAGAGAGCTTATAGTCCAAATCAATGGTAGCCAACAGCGGGAGCTGAGCACCACCAACCCTGTCAAGGATATCCCAGTTTTCATTCAAAGGTAAATCCCAGTCAAAGTCCCCTTTTTCAGGTTTATTCAGTCCAAGCGTGGGGGTCTTCTCATATCCGTCCATCTTCTATTCTCCTACTTTAATTTCCCAGGTTACCCGAATAGGAACCCCGTTCTTGATTGTGAATTGCTGGAGGGGTAAGAACCGTGCCAGCATAGTATTGCCATCCGCCTGGGACTGAAAAAGCCCAATCTCCAGGCAGTCCTTAGTCCCCTGCCCGGCATAAGTAAATGTGCCTACCCAGGAGAGCACATTGCTCCGCCTTTCAACCGTGCAGGGAATCGTGGCAACCGTAGACCCCTGGAGGCCAGTCATTGAGTCGGTCGTGATGGCAGCAGAGTCTCCTAGGCGAAATTCCGAGGGAAGTTTCACGGTATTCCCCTCGATGATTCTTTGTGCCAGGAGCACCAATCCGCCAGTAACCACCCTGTTAGCACCCCGGGCAAGGAGTCTCCCCTTGCCTAGAGGGCCCTCCCAAACCTCTACCTTACCAGTAACAGTTCTGTCCATCTTTCCTCCTTATGCCGCAGAGGCATCGTTGAATTGATAAGTCCAAATGATTTTAATTTCATCCTTGTCCTTTTTGGTGTAGGTTCCCGTAACCGCACGGCTGAAGAGGATACCTCCAGAGGCTGCAGTGAAAATACCTGTTTCCTCCCAAACACCAGTGCCAACACCCGCCGCAAAGGTGGCAGTAAACTTCACCGTGCCGTTGGTCTGTTCAACCGACTCAAAGGGAATCCTTGCGAGCTGGGAACCTTTCAGTCCTACATCCGCCAAGCTTGGTGCGGCGTTGGAAGTCCCGACTGCGATGTGGCTTGGTGCAGTTGGGGATTTTTTCGCAACAAACTTAGCAATCTCATTCAGGCCAGTTTGCACAAACATATTGTGGACTTTGAAAACTGTTTTCCCTGTCTTCAGGTCAATAGCTTCAAGAGTGCCACAGCAATTTACAGAATTCTTTTTCATAACCCATATTCTCCTATACCATAACCTGAAACTCCATAGCCGAAAGCAACAAGCAACTCGGTGGAAATCTTACAGGTAGCTGTTGATTTAATTTGTTGAAACGTTTGCAGGATGTCAGAGGAAAGCACCCGGGAGGTAATTGGCTTGGACACCCGGAGGAGGCAGAGACCTTGAGCAAGCAGGCTTTCAATGAAAGTGGTCTGGAGAGCCAAAGTCCTAGATGCTCCACAAGTCATCTCCTCAGAACCCCTTTCCAGCAAGGAAGTCCAGACAGAACTCTCGCTAGCCCTGAGCAGGGCCTCTGGTTTAATACTCGGCAGGGCTTTCATCAAGTCCCCCACATTCACCTGCTCTCCTTGCTCAATAATCTGCTTGGCCATTGTGTAGTAGTCTGCCACAATCCCGGCCGCCTCACGGATATCTTTAGTACCCAAAAGCACGAAGCTTTCTTTCCCTTTCAATCCATCACTGAGCTCAGTATAGGTAGAAAGAACCACGCTGTCAAGATTCTTCATTTCAGTCTGCCCATAGAGGTAATGCACAGTATTGAGGTCAAGAACCTCTGAGCCAAAAAGAGAGTCCTTCAGGGAGGTCAAAAGACTTTGCTGGGTCTCCGCTGAGAACCCACTTTTGGCCAGCGCCCTGATAATCCATTGCACCCGGGTTTCTGTTCTGAACCAACCCACAAAGTCATCCCTGTTCATCACAATAGTGATGTTGAAAAGTCCCTCATCCACGCAGACTGGCTTGTCAATATACCGCAGATATTCAGTCTTTTGTTCTTCCGAGAAGCAGTGTGGGAGGTCTGCTTGGGTATTTCTCCAGCTTGTGTCTGTGCCGGGAAGCAGGTTCACAAGCACCGGAAACCCGGAGGATTTTCCAACCTCCCTCCCGGAAAAGCCCTTAGGTTCAATTGGGTCCCAAGGGCTGCAAGATTTATCCGTCTCAGCCATCCAAACCTCCAAACGTTCCCGTGTCTGTGGCTCGACGAAGTTCAGCATCCGCAACATGCAGAGTCTTGATGCCGAGTTCTGTCAGTGGGCCATAAAGTTCTCTCCAGGCAGGTTCCCGACAAAAGGCAGCAAGGTTTTGCATAGTCAACCCAAGCAAAGCTTCCTGGCCATATTTTAAAATGGGTGAGGTTCTTTCCCCGACCATCTCACTTTTCAGCGTGAACGCATTGTACCAGAGGAACCCTCGAGTCTTGTCCTGAATACCATTCGGGAGCCAGAGCCACCGAACATTCTGAATCCAATAACCCCAGGCATCCGAACCCCCACCACTCAGGGCAAAGCTTTCCGGGTCAAGGGCCTGGAGGCTATCCATACAGGAGGAGAAGTCGGATGTCGAGATGTTCAGGGTGATAACCGACTTGAAGTCCTCGGGAAGTTCCAGGATATTTGGGTTGTCCAGAGTCTGGTCAATTTGAAATTCTAGGAGTTTTTCATTCCACTTATAACTCCAGTTCTGTTCCAGCGAGCGGACAGCCTGGAAAACCTTCCCCGGGATAACATCTTTCAGGGTATCTCCCTTATTTGCCTCAAGCAACACCATATCAAAGAATTCTTGCCAAGTTATATCAGACATAAGCCGTCCCCTTTCCAAATGAAAATACAAAAGAAGCCCTGGGCCTCACGAACCACAGGGCTTCAAACCAAATCAGAATTAGCCGCCGACACCGCCACCAGATGCCGCACCAACAGCCTCGGTCTTGTAAACCCGCTCTTTGGCTTTGGCCAGGTTCTTGATAAGTCCGTGGTCTTCCAACTGTTCAATCTTAATAGAACATTCGGCAATATACCCAGACTTCTCACCGTCCATTCCGACCTCAGTCAAGTTCGGTTCGTACTTCAAATCACGGTTGCGTAGGTAGACGTACTTAACGTGAGCCATATCCAGCACAAAGGCGTAGGAGTCAAACCCATAAACCGGAGAAGCTGTATCCAGGCCGGAAGAAGTGCTCTGACTGAACAGAGGGCAGGTCTTGAAGACCAGCGTGCCGAAAGGAGTGGTCAGGCGAGATACCGTCATACCATACTCTTTCGTACTCGGTTCCCAGCGCCAAGTTGAACCTTCTGACTGACGAATGATTTTCTGAATGGTCAACAGGGCCAAGTCCCCGCAGAACACCATCTTTTCAGATGAACCATACTTGAAGAGGTCTTTCATCCAGCTTTCCAAGTCATCATAGCTCACACCTTCCGTTTTAGCAGAGGCATCGAAGATATTCTCAGCAGGAAGCTGGTCCAGAATACCACCCATGAAGCGTCTCGGTTTTCCGTTGAACGTATCCTGGAATCTCTTACCAAACCAGAACGAACGCTCAATATCAATGGAGATGTATTCCAGCGCCTCGCGCTTGGCCTCTTTCAAGGCATCTCCAGTTCTCAGCTCTGTTTCCTTAGCTGTGCCAGTCATTTCCAGCGTGCGACGGAAGATTTGAGTATAATTATACCGTTTAAACGGGTCATAAGCCTGTCCAGTCGGCGGCAGGGAGCCTTCTTCAAAAGCCGTGCCGATGACCAGGAGCTGGTTCTTATCCCCGATGTTGACAGCAGTTGAACCTGCAACCCCACGGGTCAAGGTCAAAGCCGTATCTGTTGTCGGGTCAGCCTCAACCTGGAGAATTTCCTTGGTAGCCTCGTTGTACAACAGTGTCCCTTTGACAACAACCTTAGCATCTTTAGCAACAGTAACAGCCTTGGTACTCGTCGAGGCAACTGCACCATTTACCTGGAGGCGACGCGCATCAAGGCGCTTTTCAAACCAGTTAAATTCCGGGTCAGTTACAGATTCTTTCTTCATCTTAGAGGTCAGCGCAAAAAGCGGAAACTCTCCATTCGGGTACTGGAGGAGGATGCCCTCACGCCAGTCCTTAGGACGAACTTCAGCAGGACTGAAATTCTCCGTAGTTCTTAAGCCAGTAATAGCCATTTTGGTTCTCCTTAGTAAAGTTAATAATCAGAATTTAAAACATCCAAAATTGCATCTGTGGAGTTCGGGTCTGAGGTTGTGGTTTTTGCAGGGGAGGGACTCGCAGGAGTCAGGGCAGGTGGATTTTTCGCAGGAGCGGGAGCAAAACCAGCACTCTGGGCATACGCCGCAAGGAGCTGTTTAACCCTCTGCCCGACAAGGTTTTTCACCTGGGTATTCCAGACCTTGGCACCCGTTTCCTGAGCAACACCCTGGATGGTACTCCGGATGATGGGAGTAAGTTCAGGTTTGTTGAGCTCGGGGAAAGTTTTGAAAAAGTCATCTCGGATAGTGTTCCGGGAGGAGGTTTCCTTTTCCCTACGAGATACCAGATAATCCACTGCACGTGGAATGGCCTGGAATTGTTCCTTTGTCCAGGAGCCCAGAGACTTCAAAATATTGTTGTGAACAGTCATTGAAATCCCCGAGGCAAAAGCCTGTAAACACGCAATCCGTTCTTCCTCAGTTGCGTCTTGGCCAAATAAGCCAGCATAGAGCTTAGGAGAAATATTGTAGGTATAGTCCTGAGGTTTCCGCTCAGCAAATACCTTGGTGTCCTCGTCCTCCTCAGGTTCCCCTTTGTCAGGTTTCCCTTTCGGCTCTTTTTGATTTTGCAGATTCTGTTGATTTTGCAGTATCTGCATCATCAAAGTTCTAAGCTCAGCATCAGACGGGGCAGGGGCAGAAGTAGGGGTTACATTAGAACCTTCCTGCTGCCCTGCCGCTCCCTCTTGGGTAGTGCTCGTGGGTTCTACAGGAGAAGTAGCTGTAGAACTGGTTGAACCGTTTGAGTCAGAGGACTCAGCACCTGTAGAACCAGAACCCTCCGAAGAGGTGTCTGATGCCGGGCTAGATGGCTCGGAATTTTCATCTCCCTGGGTCTCAGAGTTTCCCTCAGATGGAGGGGTGCCCCGAGAAGGGGTCTGAGATTCCGAACCGAACTCTAGGTCAAATGTTGCCAGAATGTCATCCACTGAGTTCCCAGCTGGAGCAGTGGTTTCCTGGTTTCCATTCTCTATTTCACTCATATTGCCTATTCCTTATCTTCCTCCAGGCGAGAGTTCTGGGTCTCAGCCTGGGCAATTAAACTTTCCACAAGGTCGCGAACACTCAGAACCCCTTGTGTATAGTTTTGAATCTTGATAGCTCTCACACGACCTTCGTCCGTGGAAATATCTATACTAGAATATATATAAAGTTTATCCGAGACTGTCAACTCCAGAAGTTCCAGAAAAAGAGGAAATCTTTTGTCAGCCAGAAGTCCAACCAACGTTTCCATCTCGGTTTTACTAAACGGCTGGGAACGCCCTTTGGCCAAGGAGAGAAGACTCTCCCTCAGCCGACGTCCACGCCACCAACTAAAAAGCTTGTGTAGCATTGGCAATATCTCCTACAGGGACGAGGTTACCAGCCTGCGCTTGGGCAAGTACCTGGTCATTTGGCATATGATTGAGGCGGAACTGGTCAATGTTCTCAGCACCACCCAGACGAGCAACAAATTCAAAAATCCTACCCACGTCGTATTGCTGGGCAAGAGCCTGATTTCCAGCCACAAAAGTCAAGGCCTGTTGCCAGATATCAAACAGGGCAACCTTGTCAAGTGGCAAAGAACCGTCGTGAACAGGGAAATAGAAATCCCCAACTACAGATTCAGGGTTAATACTCACCGGAAACGAGGAGCCCTCATCTCCAACCACCTGGATGCAGAAGTCCTCAGAAAGGAATTGTTGCAGATTCAGGGACATCTGTTTACCCAGCTGGGATACGCTTGCCCCAGAGATGAACTGCGCGTGGGAGGCCAGACGAGAAGATGCTGCCTCAATGGTGGCACGGATTTCAGTAGCTGTTTTGCGCCCACCAGAGTCCTGCTGTCCCCGCATATTGTCAGTAATGGCGGAGATGTCATTAGCGATTCGCATAAGATTCTGCATATCCCCGACGTGGCCAGAGGTAACATCACTCACCACAATCTGTTTGAAGTAAGTATTCAGGTCTACACCAAAAGCCCTAGGTTTCATCCGGATTAACTTCCCAGGTTTGTCGCTCTTGAGGTCTTTTTCCTCCACCATCGAGGGGTCATAGATAAAGCTATTATTCACCACGCCCTTGACGTTGAAGATATGAGAGTTGAGAAACCAGGAGATGGAGTTCTGGAACGGAGCCAGATAGTCCGAAATACCACAGTTCCCGAAGCCGTTACCCAAGGCATAAGGCTCATTAACCACAACAGGATGCTGTTGGTGGTCAGGAGAAAAAAGTTCAAACCGAATGAACTGGGATTCATTAGCCAAGGTGACCAGGAACTTATAGGGTTTCTTAGGGTCAACCCCAGGGAGGTCCAGTCCAATCTCCTCTGGAATCAGCTCCACGGTGCCCTCGTCTATCTGAACCCAGGGAGACCCCTGGTCGATAGTCGAGAAGTCATATTGGAGGTTCAGGTCATCCCCGTTGGCCGCTAGGTTGCGAAGTGAGGGATTCCCTGAGCGGGGCGTGGACATTCCCTTGATGCGGTCAAGCCAGGCATAGGTTTCACCTGCCCTCTGTAGGGTGAACTTACCGACGAAGCTCCGCCAATAGACAAACTCCCCTTTCTGGGCAACATCCAGCATAGGCACTCTGGGGTCAGGGAAAAACATAAACGGGTCAATGTTCTCAACCTTGTTGCCCTGATAGACTATCTTCGCGGTGCGGGTTTTGAAAGGGTTGCCGGTGAGAGGGTCTTGGACAATAGTTGTCCGGGGCTGGGTTTCTGTAACAAAAGAAGTTTTCAGAATCCCGAGCCCATAGATTTCACCATTGTAGAGCCACTGGGTGAACTCCTTAACCAGGCGGCAATGCTCCGCATTGTACTGGAGGAGCTTTTCCATATTGCGAGCGTTCTCCACGAAGTCTGCGTTGTAGGTGCCCACAGTGAAGATAGGCTTCCTCCCTAAGAACACCGTGGCAAGGTAGGTAACAATCGTCCGGATGGAGGAAAAAGAATAGGGCACAATGATATTTGCGTCCTGCTTCTTTACCCCCGCCAGGGATTTATCCTGACAGCTCTTCTTGTAGATGGAGTCCCATTCTTGAATTGGCACATAAGCCTGATATTCAAGTTCCCTCTGGTTCCAACGCCCATAGAACTGGCTCATCTTCGAGTAGGACTCGGCTATCTGCGCCCGAACGCGGGTGAGCAGCTTCTCGTGGGTGTCGCTCCCAGGGGAAATAAATTTTCTTTCAATCTCATTCATAGCTTATCTTCCCTGTTGATTTCCCATAGCCAGGGCCTGAAGGGCATTTTGAATAGAGGTCATCGCGGCGGCATCAGCCTCGTTAGTGGGCTGGCCGAAGGAGGAGAGCATCTGATTAAGCATCTCGCCCATAGCCAGACGGGTTTCAGGAGAGAGTCCCTGAGGAACTGCCACAGGCTGACCAGCCATCATTCCCTGGTCGCCACCAAACGGGTCAATGCCCTGAGCCACCAGCGCCTGGTCCTCAGGGGAGAGGGCCTGAAGAGCGGACTGAATTGAGGCCGGGCCAGTTACAGGTTGGATTTGGTTATTGAGGCCCTGAAGGCCTTTCGCAGATACAGGCATAGCATTTCCTTTCACAGAGCAAGAAGTTAATAGTCAAAAAGGGAGGAGAGGCAAAAGTCAACTTTCCAAGTTCAATTTGAACCCTGGACTCTTGCCTTGGAAGGCCTAGAGCCCTCCACTTTCTCCCGCGTCATCTTTATAATAGGATTCCTCAAGCCCGCTGTCAACCGGAATGGATACAGCTGCCCGGGAGGCGTTCGCAAGGAGGTCAAAACACATCGCCACCACGTCAAGCTGGTCATCGTGGCCTGAGGGGAACTCTGCCATCTGGGACTCGTATTCCCCAAAGGCCTGACGATGATGCACAAGATGAGCTGAGTACCTGGGCTGGAGGGTTCCAAGAATCCTGGCCTTTTTCTCCGTAGAATAGCGGATTTTCTCCAGCACAAAGAAATCATTCCTCCGGGACATCTCCTCCTGGATGAGGGAGATAAGGCTCTCTTGATAGGCCACTGCCTCCACCCCGCAGAGCAGTGGGACTTTCTCACTTTGACCCTCGGGCGGTCTAGACCAGATGTCCCTCAGTCGGAAGAATTCCCTCACCGCCTCGCTAGGCTCCATCCCTCGGAAACCCTCCACCAGTTCTATTTGAAACCGTCCGCCAGGATACACGCCCACAACCCCAAAGGCTGCCTGGTCAGCAGACCTCTTTTTGGAGATGGCTGGGTCGTGGCAGAGCGCCCGGAAGAGGGGTCTCTCAAGAGGGGTTCTCTGGATATCCGAGGGCCTCAGGGACATAGTGTCCTCACAGACCAGCTTGTTGAAGAGTTCCAGATAGAATGTGCTCAACTCTCCTTGGCGGGAATACATCTCCTTTTTGAGGGCAATTTTCTCCTGGTTCATATACTTTGGGAAGACTGGTTCGCCCTGCGCATCCAGCACGCCCATAACTACAGTGGTAAAGGTGGGGTCTTTCCCCAGATTGACAAGAAGGGCCTCATTGTGGAGCAGCGTGCCGGTGAGGAATATCATAGAGTCCGTCTGGAGTTCCCCGAGGGCTGGCAGCACATCCCCCATAAACCAGGTAAGGGTCTTTTTTCTCTGCTCAGGAGTGGCCACGGATTCCTTGTTCTCCACGTCATCAAGGTGGATAATATCCGGCCTCCGCCCGTTGACATTCCGCCCTCGAACCTGACCACCTCGCCCAGTGGCCTCCATAACAAACCCGTTGGAAAGAATAAACGAGTCCTCCGCCCAACGGCCATCTCCCTTGAGTTGACCAAACAGGGAGATAAGCTTATTATTATACTCAAACTCATTCCGGCAGTTGAGGAGCTGGGTGCTCGCGTGGGTAGCGGTCTCACCAATTTTCAGCACGAAATCACGTTCCTTATAGCACCCCATAAACACGTGAGCACCGTTGCCAAGGGTGGTCTTGCCGATACCTCTAGGCATCATTATCTCCAGGTTCCGGGCCACCCTCAATCCCAGGGTTCCGTCCTCTTTCCAGAAGAACAGAGGGGTTCCCTTTTCGGCATCATTCCAGGGGTCTCTTTTCGCCACGAAGTTCTGAATAATCTTATCCACCTCGCCGTATTTGGGCAGGAAATCTGTCCGTCGGAGGAGCAGGGCCAAATACCCTCGATGCATCCAGGTGAGGGGCTCATAGAACCAGTGGGATAGAATGGTGGTGAGGAACTTGGGAGGGTCAAGATAGAGCTCTCTTCTTAAATCCCGCTTAGCTTTTTCATCAAGTTGTGTGGACATCGCGCCTCCTAAAGTTGAAAGTTCTCACCAAACCAGTGATAGGTGTAGAAGACCTCCGGGTCTGTGGCCTCCCGAAGTGCCTGGATTTCGTGCTTGGGAGGGTAGATGAGGTTCTTGCACACCTGGACGCAGATAATATCCAGGTCCGGGTAGAGCACCCTGAGCAAGGGCTTGTAAAGTTGGCCCATCTGGAGCCAGGCATCCTGGGTTTGGGTTCTTTTGACCTCGAGGAGCCAAAGCTTTGTCTGGGCGAGGACAAGGAGGTCTACCTGGGCGTAGTGCCAGCCGGTGGCATCCTTGAAGTGTATCCAGCGGTTGTAGACCAGGGACTCCGGGGATACCAGCCGGGCCAGGGCCCTGGCTACCGAGCGCTCAAAGGTCTTTCCCTTGGCAAAGGAGCCCTTGAGGCGAGAGGAGTCCTTGGCAAACGGGCTATCTGACCAGGAGCAGAGTTCAAGTCCCCTCACGCGATGGATTTCTCTAGGCCTGTGAACCATCTTTCACCTCCAACTTGTCAAATGAGGGAACCACCTCGACATCCCCTCGGTTGGCGGCCTGACGAAGTTCCCGGAGTTCCTCCGCTGACATAGACACGGAGATGTTCTGGCTCTTGGACACAGGGCTATACCCCGCGCGGTCAAGGGTAACCTTGGAAAGTTCTATGAGCTGGGAGGTGGAGATAGAGTCCGGCTTCTCGGCGAGGCGCTCTTGGATTTCCCCAATGGCATCGAGAGACAGAGTAGCCAGTCGCTTTTGCACATCCGCAAACTGCTCGGTTTTCTGTTTCTGGTAGAAGGCCACCAGGTCTTTGAATGAGGGGTCCCTCTTGAGTATGGATATTCGGGAGAGGGAGTAGGAGGTAATCGCACTGACTTCCGTCTCCGAGAGGCCTTGGGCAAGGAGCTGGGCAATCTCGTGGTGGATGCCTCGGAGCTTCGCGATGGTAGGGGCTTCGGATGTGGGCAGGCCCCCTTCTTCCCGGGCGATGAGGTCCTGGGGTTCAATGGGGCCTAGGATTTCGAGTTCCAGGGCGGAAAGTTTCCTGCCCTTTGTTTTGAATTCAGACATTAGGATTTCCTTTCAGGGGAGAGTTAGTTGACTTGGGCCTGGTTCTTGCTTCGCGCAACGGCCATTTTCTTCCATTATAAGGCCGGGGCGCCGGGGCTGTCAAGGGGAGGGAAGTAGGAAGTTGGATTTTGACAGGGGAGTAGGATTATTTGATTTGGGCCTATCTAAAAATCTTGCTTTGGGAATTGAGACGGCTCAGGTTTTCTTTTCACATTTCCTTTCTACGTAATACCCCCTAGAACGCGCGCGCAAAAGGGGGCGGGTGGGGCAGGCCGGGGCGTAAGAAAGAGCTGGAAGATTGTAACATTTTGTAATATTTTGTGATGAGATTCGTGGTGAAAAAGTGCTCCCGGGGTGCAAAAAGTGCTTGAAATTTAAATTTTTGAGTGTATAATAAAGGGTATCAAAAGGGCGGAAGTCCGATTGATGATGATTAAATTGAAACAACATTTTATTAGGAGTAAATACAATGACAGACGCAAACAAAATCTTCGAGCTTTTAAATGGTGAATTGACTTTTAATTTTGCCGGGGCGGGAATTGAAAAGACAATCAAAATTTCTGATATACCGGAAGAGAGTCTGGCGGTACTTCTTTCGTATGGGTGTCGAAAACTCAATGACCGGGTGAACAGCCAAGCCAAAGATTCCGACACACCGAAAAAAGAGCTCATTGACCGGGCACTTGATGATTTGCTTTCCGGGAAGTTAGGAAGTGGACGAGCCCCGCAAAGTAGCAACAAGGCATTTAAGGACTTTATCTTTGAGGTACTTAAAGGTCAGGGTTACCGGGTTAAGGACTTCGAGCCGGTGCGTGGTGCTACACCAGAGGTTATTGTCAAGACGTTCTGGCACAACGCAAGCCCGGAACAGCAAGTCACCATTCTGGACAAATTGCAACAGAGATTTGAGCAAGTCAAAGCCCTGGCAAATTTAGACATCTAGTCAATAAACCCAAGTCCGAGCCCCGGGGATATTCTTCCGGGGCTTTTGTTTTGCCCGGGCGGCGGGCTGGGTGGAAGAAAGCAGCACAACGGGCGGGGCGGGAATTTCGGTGGGCGGGTGGAAAAATGGGGTGATTTGGTGGGAAAACATCGCCGGGACGGGGGATTTTTTCACCATACAACGCACAACCCGGGCGGGGCGCACCATACCCACCACCCACACCACCACACCCACCCCACGCCCATTTAATCAAATACTCCCCAAAACTCCCGAATACTCCCGAATACTCTCCAGTGCTTGCCAGAACTGAAACCCCCCATCTCCAAGATTTTTTTTTTTTTTTTTCTAGTTTTTTTTTT